>Ga0214923_10005858_pt1 | contig 14047 bp, 32 predicted proteins | sample LL1510_MetaG_FD_177993 | JGI IMG/M metagenome (GOLD analysis project Ga0214923, IMG submission 177993) | Freshwater microbial communities from Lake Lanier, Atlanta, Georgia, United States - LL-1510 | ecosystem: Environmental > Aquatic > Freshwater > Lake | place: USA: Georgia | collected... | reverse complement strand
CTACGAATGCGACATAGAAGCCGGGCGGGTGAACGTCGTCATCCAGCCGGAGGACGAGCCGGAAAACGCTGTGGAATTCCATGTAGACGTTGCTGACATCGTCATCGGGCAGGGTGACGAAAACTAACCTTACGACATTGCAAGATTGTAGCATTGACACTGCCTGTGCCGATGGTAAAATACAGGCACGCAACGGGAGAACCCCGAGCGTGGAAACGAGATGACACCCCGACCGAGGAAACGATTATGACCGCCACCAACGTCTACCGTCTCCTGAAAATTCGCGACCCGCGCAGCCCCGGGTTTTTCTGGTACGAGATCGAGCTCCGCACCCCCTCCGGCGAAACGCACACTGTTGCAGTGTGCGACACCCGCGCCGAGGCCCGCGAGACGATCGCCGCCATGCGGGCGGCGGTGACACGATAGGCTCCCGATCCATACACTGCCGCCGGCGCGGTGCCGGCGGCCCGACCGTGAGAACCCGAGACCCCCGAGAGAGGAAACGACAATGCGACAGGAACAGGTGACGATCGGCATGACCGCCCGCGTGAAGATCGGCTCGCGTCTGGCCGAGGTCCGGGTGCTGCGGCGGCTCGACGGCCGAGGCCGTGCCCGGTTCGAGTGCGTGACGCAGGACACCGGCCGCGTGATCAAGGCGACCGCGGCCCGCCTGCGGCCGATGCCGGGGTCGCCCGAGGCGGCCGCCGTGGCGGCCCGCAAGCCGGCGGCAGACCGCAAGCCGCGAGCCTACACGGGCATCGCCGGTGACATCCTGGCTTTCGTGCCGCCCGTGCCCGGCATGGCCGAGACGATCGGCGCCGCCCCCGTGGCGATGCTCACGGTGGCGAACGCCGACTTCGTCGGCCGCATCGTCGGTGCCGCTCATGTGGCCGAGACGTTCCTCGCGGTGGCTCGCCGCGTGCGGCAGCGGATCGGCCGTGCGTTCGTCTGGCAGACGATCCCCCGTGCCCTGCGGCGCGGGCTGCTCCACGCCGCGGCGTCCCGCCACGCCGCGAACCGTCGAACCTATCGGGAGATCATGGGCACGGCTCCCTTCCCGACCGAGGAGATGATCGGCCGCGCGATCCTGGGCACCGACGCCGACAGGGCCGCGCTGCTTCGACACGCCGACCGGCTCGCCGCCGGCAACTGACTACCGAGTGACGCATCGCCCCCCGGCGCGTTGCCTGGGGGCCGACCGAGGAAACGAGAGACCCCCGAACGGAGGAACGAGAGATGACGAAGGCCACGAAGATTCGCGACCGCGAGTGGAGCTACCGAGGAGGTTTCATCGAGCACCTCGGACGCCGCACTGGAATGCGTTCAGCAAGCTGGCGATGGGCCGTGTGCGGTGCTGGCGGTTGGTGTGCGTCAAAGGACGACGCAAAAAAACAAATCGACAGCGTACTCCGGCAGGCCCAGGCAATCCTTGAATCGGAGGCAACCCTTTGCCCTGGTCCGAGCGTTTGCCGCCACGGCATCGACACCTGACCACGACCCCCGGATCGAGAGAACCCGAGAACCACCACCACCCCCGAGAGAGGAAACGAGACCATGACCACGACCATCAAAGACTTCGGACGGAAGATCGGCGGATCGGCGAAGGACCGCGCCGCGGCCCGGTGCGGCGAACCGAGCGGCGAACAGGAGGCCGGCACGGCCACCGTGATACGGCGCCGCCGGCAGCCCCGGCCGCCCGTGTTCGGCATCTATTGGGTCGGCTCCGAGGGCTACCAACTCCTGCGGCGGGGAGACAAGGCGCGCCGCTACCTCAAGGCGTTCGCCACGGCCGACGATGCTCGCGCCTGGTGGGGGGCGACCATCGCGGCCCCCGACCGCGGGCTCGCGACGTTCATGGGCCTGTGGGAGGCCGCGAAGGCCCGCGAGAACGTGACCGACGAGTGCCTGCGGCGGCCGGTCAACCGCTCGCGCACCGGCGTCGATCACCGGGCCGGCGGCAACGTCACGCCCGAGATGTTCCTCGCGACGTTCAAGCCGTGGGGCGTCGAGTTCGGCAACTGGCAGACCGACCGACACGCCTGCTTGAACCGCACCACCGATGCCCTGCTCGACCTCGCCCAGGTGATCCGGTGGCAGCCCGAGGCGCTCACGTTCCACGGCCGGCTGGCGCTCGCGTTCGGTGCCCGCGGCCACGGCAAGGCCGCCGCGCACTACGAGCGGGGCCGGCGGGTGATCAACCTGACCAAGACCGCCGGCGCGGGCTGCCTCGCGCATGAGTGGTTCCACGGGTTCGATCACGCCATGTCCACCGGCCCCAGTGGCGACGGCGGCACCGACGGCTACACCGGCACCGCCGGCCTGCGGCACCTCGCCGCGGTGCTCGCCGGCCTGCCGGTGGCGGCCCGGTCGAGGAAGGCCGACGAGACCAGGAGCCGCCCCTACTACTCGACGCCATGCGAGATGGCGGCGCGAGCGTTTGAGGCGTGGGTGCGGCGGCAGGCCGACAACGACTACCTCGCCAACATCGTCACGCCAGACGAGTTTGTGAAGGCGAGCGACCGCTACCCGTACCCGACCGCCCCGGAGATGCCCGCGATCGACGCGGCCTTCCGCCGGCTGTTCGGGCTGGCCTGACCCCGACCGTGTGAACACGGGGGCCGGCGCGGTGCCGGCCCCCGAACGAGAGAACCCTAAAGACGAGGAGACCCCGACGATGGCGACGAAGAAGACCGCGAAGAAGACCGCGAAGAAGACCGCCGCCCCCCGCGAGTTTCGCGTCGTGCGGTACTGGACGGTGGACTACCGATCCATCTCCGTCGTGCAGGCGACGAGCGTGGAGGAAGCCTGCCGGCTGGCGCTGGAAGACGACGACTACTCCGACCAAGAGTCGTGCGACGGGTCCGACGGCCCGACTGAGATCGGCGCCGTCTACGAAGTCACCGACGACGGCCTGGAGATCAAGCACGAGGTGCCCGACGAAGACTGACCCCGACCCCGTCGCCGCCCGCCGTCGCCTCCGGGTGCCGGCGTGTGCGACGGGGCCGCGTGGCCCCGGAGTGTGGAAACGATAACCCCCTACGAAGGAACGAGACGATGCTGACCACGACCAATACGACGATTCACTGCCGCCTGGAATCCGGCGAGACGGCGGTCCTGACGGTGGCCGACTGCTGCCAGATCATCAACGCGATGGCTCGCCGGCACCTGCTCGATGTCGCCGTCGAGTCGATCCCGGCCGACTACTCCGAACTGTGGACCGACGATGTCTGCGCGGTCCACAACGACGAGTCCGACGGCGATGCGGTCGTGATCCTGTTCGCGAACGCCGCCGACTTCAACTGCGCCACGCCGCGGTCGGCGGGGCCGGCGAAGAAGAAGGCCGCGAAGAAGAAGTGACGCCGATCCCGGCCGGGGGCGCGGTGCCCCCGGCCGGCGGAACGAGACGAACCGACGCCCCCGTAGAGGAGAACCAGACGATGACCCCACGAACCCCAACCGAACGAGCCCTCCTGGCCGAATGCCAGCGGCGATCCGACGAGACCGGCGCGCTACTGCGGGCGGTGCTCGCCGACGCCGTCACCTACTGGCACGGCGCTGGCAGGAGCGTCGAGCCACGCCGCTGGCGGTCGAGGGCCGACGCGGCCCAGCGGCTGCTCGACCGGATGCCTGATCCCGAAGGAGACCTCGCGGCCTGGGCGGCGGCGCCGGTGGGAGCCTACTGATCGAGACGGTGGGGCCGGCGCGGTGCCGGCCCCGAGCGAGTGAACGAGAACCCCTAGACCGAGGAAACGAGACCATGAGCGCAGTGTGCGACTTCTACATCGAGTGCAGCGAGCGAGGCGTGTTCCCCCTGGAGGCGTTCAAGCCGCGGCCCGCGGGCATGAAGCTGCGGGTCTTCTACGCGAAGACCCGGTCGGGCGAGAGGTTCCGGGCGACCGGCATCAACGTCGCCGACGCGATCGAGTGGTGGAACGCCGGCCACGACCGTGAGGTGCCGGCGCCGGTGGGCATGCGGGAGTTCCTGCTCCACTTCTGTGACTGCAAGCAGTGCGATGCCTGCGGGCAGATCGGCAGGCCGCACTACTTCCCGATCATCAACTCTCCCGAGGAGTTGTGTGCCGATTGTGCCTGACCCCCGCGGCTCGTTGCCACGGCGGGATGACGATGAGATGATTTCACCAGACCCCCGGACGGGGGAAACGAAAGGCAGGGCGACGATGGCGAGCTATGTGGTTTACGGGCAGAGGTCTGCGGTGGCGGTTCACCGCAGTTTCTCATGCACCCGCGATGAGTTGCCGAACGAGTTGCGGCGTGTGGCCGGCGAGCAGGGGCTCCGACACATGACCGGCTTCGAGTGCGTGGCGAGCCCCGAGGCGGCCGACAAGGTCGCGCTGGCGTACTGCATTGAGAAGCTCAAAGAGTATCCGCTCACCGCGCAGGAGATGCGGTGGATCAATGAGGGCGCGACGGCGGAGATGATGGGCCGATGACGACCCCCCCGCAACCCCCGGCCGGCGAAGCGCTGGCGGGGGCGACGGGCGGGCCGGCGTGGCCCCGAGTGTAAGAACCCTAGAGCGAGGAGAACGACGATGACCGAGCGATTCGAGTTCGTGGCCGTGCAACGCGCCGGCAAGGTGGCGATTGTCCGAGTGCTGAACAGCGGCGAGGTCGCCGGCTATGACCCAGTGGCCGACCGCGAGCAGCGGCAGCGGCATTTTCAAATTCACCGCGGGCCTGCTGCATATGACGCCGCATTCAGGGATTCGCGGCAGTATGCCAGCCTGGAGGACGCCGTGGCCGGCGCGGCGGCGTCTGGCCGATGGGTCAAGACAACCTGACCCCGCCCCGTGGAAACCAGCGTCCGATTTACCCATGCCGGCCCCGGCCGGCGAAACCAGAGGCGAGCGATGAACGATGCGACATCTACCGCGGAGGAGATGATCCGCCGGCTCTGGGCGGCGGCGAGCCACGCGATCACGAACGAGACGCTGACCCGACAGGATCGATTCGGCTACGAGGCCGATATGCGGTTGCTGCTGCTGCATCGGAGGCTCGTCGGCCTAGGGTGGATCGTGGAAACCTCGACGCACGGCAGCATCTACTACGCGAGGGGCGGCGAGCGGCTGCGGCTGTCGAATCACGAGGTGCCGTGGACCGCCGAGCGACAGGATGCCGCCGACAACGGCAGGTGGTCATGGCATCGATGCGGCTGGCAGGTCATCACCGAGCGGCACACGGTCGAGCGATGCCTGGCAGAGATCGATGAGATTGAGGAGGCGATTGCCGATTCGGCGGCGTAGCCGGATCGTGGAACCGCGAGCCCTGCCGCGGCATCGTGGCCCGGAAGATATGAGACACACGCGATCGAGGGGCCGCCGGCGCCCCCGAGCGTAACAACCCCGGCCGGCGAAACGAGAGGACGATGACGATGGCTAAGAAGACGACCCTGGCTCAGGCGAAGAAGGCCGCGAACACGCCGGCCTATAAGACGACCGGCAGCATCACGGCGAGGGCCGAGGAGCGGCTGCGGTTCTACCTCCAGAATCTGCCGCAGGAGCTCCAGATCGTGCGGGCGAGCCTCCTGCCGTTCGACGATGTCGTCACCGGCGGGTGCTGCGGGGGAGATGACACCGAGTTTCTAGGAGATTACGGGACCGGCAAGCCTTACTTCATGGTCGAGATCAGCGACCCGCAGAACGCGATGAACGAGTACCAGATCGTCGTGACGGCGAGCGCGGTCTTCGCCACGCTCGTAATGAACGACGGCAAGGGCGGCACCGAGTACGACGAGCCCGTCCAGATGAGCATTGGCGGGTTGTACGAGTTCCTGCGGCAGTTGCCGCGCGGGGCTCACGCCTTCGAGGGCAGGTAGCACACACGCGCTCAGGGCCGCCGGCGCCCCCGAGCATGACAACCCCGGCCGGCGAAACGAGAGGACGATGGCATGAAAGCAAGTAGTCGAAAGATACGCGGGCGCAATGCCTGGGAGATACTCGTCGACGGCAAGGTCGTCGGCGAGGTTTTCAGGCAGGGGACGGCAGGCGGCCTATTCATGCCGTACCGGCCCGCCGTGCCAACCGGGCAGGTCGATCCAGAGGACGGGCCGGTCATGCGGGTGCTGACCGCCCAGAGCACGCTAGCTGGAGCTATCGAGGCCGTGCTGCTGGCGACAAAGGCGGTGATGGGCGAGGCGACCGATCGCGTCACGTTCATCGGCGTCGGCATGACGCAAGGCATGGCGGATCGCCTTGCGGCAGGGATTCGCAACAGGATCGAAGGCGACAACCCCGGCCGGCGAAACGAGGGGAGCCCCCGTCCATGAAAAACCGAATCCACGGCTACGAGGCTGGCTGGCTGACGTTCCTGATCCGCCAGGGCATCGCCGATGAGGCGGCGGCCCGCGAGGCGATGAACCGCACCGCCCAGGCGGCGATCGACGAGCTCGCCCGGCGGAGAGAACTCAAGAAAAGGAGCCGTAGACGCCGAAGGGATGAGTAGGCTACGCTTGCAGCCATTGAACGACCCCCGACCGTGACAACGAAAGGAAGGCTATGATGGAACAGCGAACAGGATACGTCGGCTACGCGCTCTTCGGCGGAGGCGATAGTTACAAGCCGCTTTTGGGCGCAGCCCAATGCGTGCTGCTCGATGCCGAGAAACGCCTCGTGCAGTACCCCGGCGGCGATGTCATGCAGATCGCCAGGATCGGCGAATTCTGCGAGAGCGAGCACGCGGCGCTCGAGGCCGCCGCCAAGCGGATGGAGGCCCGCATCGCCGAGCTCCAGGCCGTCGTCGATCAGGCGCGGGCCCGTGCGGCGGAACTTGCGGCGAAGGCGAGCGTGGCTGTATGCTCGACCTGACCCGCGTCAAGCCTGCCAGGTCGCTCGATAGCCTGCTCCAGGCGCTCGTTCTCGTGCGCCTGGGGCAGGAGCTCGGAAGCGACAGCGCGACCGCCAGGGCCGTCGCCAGTGCCATCGACGCCGTCATGGCGCTTTTACAGCACCTGCTAACCCAGTAGAGATTTTGCGATGGAAAGAGTCGACCTGTCAAAGTACCTGACGATCGCCGAGGCCCGCGAGGCGATCGGCTGCGGGCAGCGCACTCTCTGGCGTATCATCGACCGCGTCGGCCGGCAGCGGTGCTGCATCAGAGTTCTGAACGCCACGCTGGTAAAAAAATCCATGCTCGAGGAGCTTCGCGCTCACTACTACCCGTACTACTCCGATGCGCACCAGGCTATGGTGAGGGAGTGGGGAGCGAGCGGCGGCGAGGCCAAGGCCGCCAACGCCCGAGCTAAGAAGGCCGACTGATCGTCTTTTTCGCGTGGCAGGAGCGGCAGAGCAATTGCAGGCCCGAAAGTGGCGTGGCCTCCGCGGCCTCGTCCTGCGGCTTCTCGACGATATGGTCGATCTGGCAATCGCCCGGCCGATGAATGACCTTCCCGCACGCCCGGCATGCGCCGGCGTCCCGGGCGATGACAGCCAGTCGAACCCTCTGCCATGCGGCAGACCCGTACCCCCGTGCGTGGGAATTCGGGCGGGACTCAGGCTTCTTCGGAATCCACGGCGGGCGGAAGGTTTCGATTCGCTTTGGCATTTCTGCTCCACCCGTACATGAGAATCTTGTGACTGTGATGCTTCTTCCACCACTCAATGACCAGGCGAGCGATGAGGTTCGCCAGCACGCTGACTAGCAGCATGATGAGAACCGACCCGTACCGCTCGCGAGCGCGAATGCGGAGCCGGGCCGAGAGCACCTCGACGCGGCGGTCGTCAGGCGCGTCGAATGGAAACTCCTCGACGGCCATCTCTACAAGCTGATCGCGTAGCTGGCCGTGCATCGCCAACCGCATCCCGCCTGTCCTTGAGACATAGTCCTTCAGCGCTTTGTAGTCGGCGTCGGGCATGTGGCCCCCTTTCCTCCTGGCGCTGGCTCGATGCCCGTTCCGTTGCACGCGGCGCATGTCACGAACACGCGGCCGTCGCCGACCTTGCCGGTGCCGCGGCACGCCTTGCACTTCCCGCCAGGAGTCACATCGGGTGCCGGCGCCGAGGCCGCCTGGATCGAGTACCGCACCGCGACGGCCACGAACGGCCGGAGGTCGGTCGGCGCGGCCGGCGAGCAGCCGGCCGTGAGCGAGAGGCACAGTACGATCGCGAGCCTATACATTCCCGCCCGCTCCATAGGTCTGTATCTGCCGGCGCGGCCAGCCGGCCACGCTCGACAGCGCGATGATCGAGCCGCAGCGGTCGATCGTGTCTGCGAGCGACCAGTAGCTGCCCTCCGGTATGTCGATGTCAGTGCCGTAGATTCGACGATTCCCTGAGTTCCACTTCGCCCATTGATTGTTCCAGAGCACGAGCGCTTGGCCCCATTTCCTGTGCGTCTCGGGACGATCGTCATAGCCCAGCCAGTGCTGGGCGTGGCTCCAGTGCCCGACCTGGCGACTGTAGCCCCAGTCATCGGAGCGAGTCTTCTCGAAGGCCATCCCTGAGCAGTTGAAAACGCCGAAGCCCGACGCCAAGAAGTCGCGGACCTCTTCGCGTGTCTTGAGGAACGTCGCCGTCCTGGCAACGTGTCGCTTCGACTCCTCTGCGATCGGGGCTGGCGGCGGCGACGCCCCGTACATGCGGTGGGTGCGGTCGGTGTACTCAGTCAGGTCGATCTTGAGCTCAGGGTAGGGCTTGCGAATCAGGAACCCATGCTCGCACGCTGCCTTCGCGGCCTCGCTGCACACCCACCCGTCAGAACTGTACCCGCGCCACCACCAGAGGCTCTCCTGAGCGACGGGCCACTCCTTGACGCCCTCCGCAGGCATCTCGGGCGTTCCCTCGATGCGGCCGGTGACCTCGTCTGGGACGCCGCTGGCGACCTCGCAGGCGATCGTCACGGCAAGAGCCCTGGACGCTGCGGCGGCGACGCAGTCACCAGTGAGTTGGGCCGCGCCCGGGAAGCAGCCGGGGAACACTCGCTCGACCGTGGGAAACAGGAGCGTGAGCTTGCCCGCCCCGGCGTTCTCGAGCCCCCAGTCGTAGGCCACGTTCGACCCGCGGGGGTCGCCGCCATACCGCATCACGAAGTCCGCGAAGACCTCGTCGGCCCGAGGGTCTCGGCGCGCTCCCTGAAGGCCGCGGGCATATGCGTCGAGCGGGTCGAACTCACTCATGGTGGATTCGGAACGCCCACGCCAGCGTGTTGCACGCCGCGACGAGAGTCCTCCTTGACTCCTGCGTGAGCGAGGCCGAATCAGCGCCGCACGCCGCCAGAAACACCTGATCGATGGCACGATCAAGGCCGGGGTACTTCCCGACGTTCCGCTTCTCGATCGCCAGATTCAGCGATCCGGCGTGAAGCTCGACGAACTGATCGCTGGTCGTGATCACCGGCGAGCTCTTCGCCCCGTCCTGATACACGACGAACCCCAGGGCGTCGTAGAAGGCGCTGAGATACTCGCGGTCGGCCGGCAGCATCTTCGGCAGAATGGCCTTCAGAGGCTCGGCCCAGGCAAGCTGCGACTCAGACGGCACCACGATCGTCGGCTTCGATTGCGACTGCGGAGGCCACGAAACATCAAAGGTGACGCCGTGCCACGCGAAATAGACAAGGACCGCGGCCACGACGTACCTCGCGTTCATTTCTCGCTCCCGGCGACCAGCGCCAGCGTGAGCGTGTCGATGGCCTTCCGCTGCTCCTCCGCCAGAAGCGCCGTCGCCAGAAGCCGAGACCGCACCAGGGAAAGGTTCTGGACGGCGACCTCGAAGCTCACCGCAGCCTCCGGCTTGGCCGGCTGGGGCTTCGTCAGAAACCGCCTGGCGGCCGCCATCACCTGCGGCCACATAGCCACCACGGCCGCGACGGCCCCGATAGCGATCTGCTCGACCGTCATTTCACCGCTCCCGCCAGAGCGACCAGGAAGTCGATGACCTTGCCGCCCTCCGGCGTCTTGATCATCGCCTCGAGGTGGTTGAGGGCCGTGTCGTCGGTCGTCGTCGGCGTCTTCGTCGCCAGCCAGCGGAGCACCTCGACGAAAGCCACGGCCTTGGCCTGATTGCCGGGGGCCGTCGCCACCGCTTGCAGCAGCGGCAGAAGCGGAGCCCAATCGGCAAGCATCCGAATCTTCTCGATCGTCGAGAGGCTGCTCCCGGCAGCCCCGAACACATCACCCTCGTGCGGCATTTCTCTGCTCCCGTGCGCGTTTCAAGAACTCAACGTAAGCCTGGCTTGCGGTGCGACTCTGGCTGGTGATGCCGCCGCGGACATAGGGCTGATCCCGTACAAGCGCCATGATCGGCGTCGTGTCGTCGGTCGCCCCGCGGGGGAACTCCCGTGGATCAATCAGTGGCTCGTCATTCGCCATGAACCATCCAGTTCAATGCGTCATATGCGTCGTCGAACACGGCCTTTGCCGCCTCGGCCGCCTCGGTGCTTCCGATCCGCCTCTCGAACGTCCACACTTCGTCGTCGAGCCGCTTGTCGCCCTTTGTTAGCGTCAGCCGCGCGGCCTCTGGCGTGATCGTCAATGTGACCTGCGCCAGCATGATGTTCCTCGCGGGAGCCTATGATTAGTCTACCAAGGCGCGACTCGCGTTCGGCTGGTGTCCAGGCCGCACGAATCTTTGCGCACTCGAGCCTGATCTCGGACTCGGAGGGCAGATAGCACTCCGGCTCAGGCCGGGGCGGCAGCCCTAGATGCAACGCTGCGTCGACGAGCTCTCCCGCAGAGAATCCGAGCTCGTCACAAATTTCCTTGGCCGTCGAGTCGCTCTTCCATAGCCGCCGCAGTGCCCGCTTTTCGTTAGCGGTGAGATTCATCGTGCTCCTGCGGCAGAATGGCAACGTACCGGCAGCCGGGGTTCAGCCAAAGCTGATACCCTGCCTCTTTCATGGCTCGATGGGCGATGACGTGCTCGCAGTCGCCGCCGCCGTACTTGAGCGCCAGGTAGGCGTCGCGACGGTAAAGGCACAGCCCGCCGAACGCCGAATTCATCGGCACCGGCTGGCTGCCGACCGGCAACAAAAGCGCGTGAAACCAGTCGTGCATGCGGAGGTCTTCCCACCACGACAGCCTGGCCGCGTAGGCGTCATACGCAGCCAGGCCGATGGCCGGCTTGCCATCCTTCGTCGTCCTCGAGACGAAAAGCGAGTGCGATGCCATCGCGCCCGGGTCCAGCGGCCGTAAGGTGCGGCCAATGTACTCGCAGAACCAGCCCAGCGAGTTCAGGACGCCCTCCGGCGAAAACCCGCCGTGCGGGTCGGTGTCGAGAACCGCGACGTAGTCGAACGCCTTCGCACGCTCGCGCACCCACTCCTGGCAGCGGCTGCGGTACTCAGCCAGCCTGACTGTCCGCTCAGGCTGAAACCCCCGCAAGTCCTCGCGGTCAAGCGTCGCGTGCTCCACGGTCATCCACGGCCGCAGGCTGGCGAACTCATCAAGAGCCTCCGCGGTGCCGTCTGTGCTGTCGTTTTGGAAAACAAAGTACTGGCAGTCTCGCCACATCCCGCCGAGCTCCTCGACCAGGGCCAGCGTGTTGGTCAGGTGTGGCATCGCCCCTCTGCATATCGACACCACGGCCAGCCGGCGACGCCTGGCCTCGTCGCGGCCGAATGCGACGTGATCGGCGTAGCTCTGCGCGTAGCTGGGGGCGACCGGCCAGATGTCCTCGGGGCGTCTCGCTTTCATAGTGTCTCCAGAAATTGCTTTGCCTCGGCGGCCGATCGCACCGTCGCCACCGGGCAGCCGAAGTCCCGTAGCTGCCCATGACGCAACAGTTGGATGGGCGTCGGGCTTTGCCCCGGCCGCTTCACCTCCAGCCACGCCGCCCTGCCGGCCTTGATCGCAAGAACGTCCGGCAGCCCGGCCAGCGAAAACGCCGAGCCGTGCTGCTTGATGGCGAGCCACCCGAGAGCCTTGGCCTGCGCCATGACCCGCCTCACGATCGTGCTCTCGGGCGGCTGTCTCATCGCAGTGGCTTGTAGGAACGAAAGCAGAATCGGTTGATCTCGACCCGGCGACGGCCGCATCCGACGGCGCGCTTTTCCCGCTCCGCGTCGCTCCAGGTCGCCTGCACGGCCAGGCACCGCTCGCGAATCTGCTCCAAGGTCGGGTCATCGACTCGCGGCATACTCACGCCCGGCTCGTTGTGCGGCCGGCGGGGCAGGCCGTACTTCGCCGCGAGCCGGAGGAGCTTGTACCTGCCGATGCACATCTGGTCGCAGATTTCCTGCGTCTCAAGGCCGGCGTTCCACAACCGGAACAGTTGCATGACGTCGATTTTTCCACCCCTCATCACTGACCTCCTGTCATCAGAGTCTCGCCAGCACCTGCTGTAGGATCGGGTGCCGCACGATGCCGGATGCCTCAAACTTGAAGACCTCGACGCCGGCGACTGTCGAGAGCTTCGTGACGACGGTTTTCAGCGCCTGCTCGCGGAGCGGAAGGTCGCTCTGCGCGATGTCGCCGGTGATGATCATTTTTGAGCCGTTGCCCAGCCTCGAGATGACGAGGCGAAGCTGCGACAGCGTGCAGTTCTGGGCCTCGTCGACGAGCACGACCGCGTTGTCGAACGTCAGCCCCCGCATGAATGCAAGTGGCGCGATCTTCGTCGCCGCATTGAGTTGATCGCGACGGCGGCCGTTCCTGCCCGCGATCTTGTCGATAGAGTCGTAGATGGGCATGAGGTACGGCGCGACCTTGTCTGCATATGTGCCGGGCAGATACCCGAGGCTCTCGCCGGCCTCGACGACCGGCCTGGTGACGACGATCCGATCCACCCGTGCATCTGCAACGGCCTTGACCGCCCATCCGCAAGCCAGATGCGTTTTGCCTGTGCCCGCGGGGCCGAGGAGGAAGGTGATCACGCCCCGCTCGATCGCCTTGATGGCGGCGTCCTGCTGCCGGTTCAGTGGCGTCACGGCGACGTCACGCAGCGGCTCCGCTGTCGCCGCGACCGGCTTTCTCTGCCGCTTACGCATCATCGGATGAAAGCACCCCCGGGCGAATGTCTGCGCCCGTAGCCTATCGGGTCAACGAGACTTTTTCTTCGCCTGCTTTGCAATGTCCATCGCGATCGCGACGGCCTGCGGCTGCGGGTAGCCGTCCTTGACCAACTGCTGGATGTTGGTGGCGATGTTTTTCTTGATCGTCTCGGGCGTCTTGCCGCCCTTTTTCAGTGGCATGGCTACTCCTCCACAAAGTGATCGATGGCATACCGCAACATCGCGGTACGCTCATCGATCGGGTATATGCCGTTGGCATGGAACACGAGGTCGCCCGGCTGCCAGAAGGTGCCGCTCTTGCCTCCGGGGCCGAAAGTGTGGTTCCACGCACAACTGTTGAACGCTCGCAGGGGCGCGACCGTCAGCGTGTCGCCGAGCTCGTCGCGGTGGTCGGCCAGCCACGACTGCCAGCCGCAGGGCAGACCCTTCCATTCATCGACGCTGCCGCTTATCCTGACCAGCAGACTCGCCATTGGCCTGGTCGCCCGCATCACGAAGCTGCCGCAGTTCAGTAAATTCCAGTCGCAGATGCCCTCCTCGCAGACGGTCATGTGCGGGCCCAGGCAGTCGAGCGTGTGGATCGGCACGCTCATGTTGGTGATGACGGCGTCGGCGTCGAGGCACCAGACCAAGTCGAACCGCTCGAAGAGCGCCGTCATCCATGCCACGCCGGCGACGGCCTCCTCGTAGGGGCGGTTGTCGACGATCAGCGAATAGCCGTGCCTCATGCAGTAGGCATACTTGTTCGGGGCCGTCATGTTGGCGTAGCAGGCGATCCTGCTGCTGACGCTGGTGACTAGGGCGACGTTCATCGCATCCTCTCGAGGAGCTCGCCGAGAACGCCGAAGTGCGGCGAGCGGCAACTCGCCATCGCGGCCATGATGGCCTCGCGTTCTTGGGCGGTTAGCCGCAGCCGCTCAATCTCAGCGGCCGCCTCCTCGTACAGCCTGCCGCCGTGCGCGAGGTGCAGGCCACGCCAGTTGCGAAGCCGCGAGACGATGTCGCCCTCGTAGGCTTCTTTGCTAATGGTGTACATATGAAACCCTGCCTTTCATGTGGCTTGGTCCGCTTCCCATATGAAAGGCTGCCT
>Ga0214923_10005855_pt1 | contig 14052 bp, 10 predicted proteins | sample LL1510_MetaG_FD_177993 | JGI IMG/M metagenome (GOLD analysis project Ga0214923, IMG submission 177993) | Freshwater microbial communities from Lake Lanier, Atlanta, Georgia, United States - LL-1510 | ecosystem: Environmental > Aquatic > Freshwater > Lake | place: USA: Georgia | collected... | reverse complement strand
TTTTTCTGGTTCACTCATTTTGCCTACAATGTTTGTTAGTATTCTATTTCAATTTATATTTAAATTTAAATATAAATTATAAATTATACGTTAACAAAAATTTAAAAAACTAAAAACAAAAAAAAATATTCATATACTATATATATATGTTTACAGATAAAAAAAAAAGAACCATTAGCAGAACCATCAGCAGAACAATTAGGAGAACAATTAGCAAAACAATCAATCAAACGAGCATTATTAGAATTAGAAACAATAGTAAAATTGCCTATATCTAGTGCAATTTCCTCTGATTTTTTATTAAATTATGTTAAGATTGAAGATGTAAATTTTTCACAAGATAGCGTAACATTGAGTAAGTATACTAAATACAAAACTTTAAATAAAGCTCGATGCAATATTCCGTTAATTAAATTAGTTTATCATAACAAAAATATTTATATTATAGGATTTTTTGGCATAGAAAAAGATGACTCGGAAAAACCAAAATCAGATACAGAAAGTTTTCCACCACAATTTCCATTAATTGAAGTTGTTGATTATGGTACTATGGATCCATATGTTACCATAAATAATAGAAGATTGGTACATATATACAGATTTTTATATTCAATAGCAACCATGGAAGAAGAGACCAAAACTAGTCAACAAATTTCAAAAGATCTAGAACTTTATAATATACATGATATTTTAGAGTACTTAAAAAGTAGGTTTTAGAACATAACATAATTGTTGACAATATATACATACCAGTTATAATTCATAAACACGTCGAATCATATAGATTTAATCTTGATGAAACATATGAGGAATTTATAGAGAATAGGCTAAAGAGGCAACAATCCTTCTGTAAGATGCAAATTGTACAAAACAAAATAACAAAAGAGTTTGATCTTTGTAAAAATTTTGATGAAGAATTTAAATATGGTGTTCCAGTAATTCCAAAGATTGGTTATGAAGGAAAAAACTATAGAAACTCTATGTATGATAAACATCAGATACCAACTCTTGGTAAAAAAAGGAAGTCATTAGTTCCTATAATTACATATGATACGACGAAGCTTACAAGCTCAAATAGAACTTATAACTATATGTTATTTAATTTGTTTAATATTACAGATCATCAAGAACGTTGCATAATGGCACCTAAAACGAGTGACGATATTAAATTAAAATTTCAAACAATTTGTAAATGTTATACCGAAGAGGTACGTCAGCTAAGTAGTAAGTCAGCAGCAAAAAAGAAAGCAAAAATAGAGGCACGACAGAGAACCAAGAAAGATAAGGCTGCTGTAAAAAAAACGGAAGCAGAGGAGGAAGAATATTATGATGCACAGGAACACGCAGAAGATGAAGAAGAGGAAGAAGATGAAGAAGATGAAGAGTATTTTGACGCACAGGATAAACGCTATTTATCACAAGATTTATCACAAGATACACCGAGTAGACGTTTATCCGATCCGAACCCTATCAACCTATTACCGCTGCTCGCTAAAGGCAGAGTGAAGCGTACAAAAAAACGAAAGCAATGTCGCAAAGGCACAAAAAGAAACAAAAGAACAAAAAGGTGTAAAAAACATAAAATGAAGCGAACGTTAAAACGATAATGCTATAATTATTTATTTAAATCAGAGTTAACCACATTAACACCATCATTATTATCAACATCTTCTGCAGTTTCAGTACTATCATCACCATTATTGCTACTAAAAACATCATCCTCATCATCCGATTTATCAATTGATTCATCAATTGATTTATTATCAACTTCACCAATTTCTTCATCATCATTTTTATCAGCCACATCATCGTCGTCTGCGTCAGCGTCTGCGTCTGCGTCTGCGTCTGCGTCAGCGTCTGCGTCAACTGCGTCTGCGTCTGCGTCTGCGTCGACATCAACTTCGTCTTCCTCGTCTTCCTCGTCTTCCTCGTCTTCTTCCTCTGCTTCCAAATCAATTTTTTGAGCGCCATCATATTGTTCAACCTCAATCTCAGGATTTTCTAATACATTTCCAACATTGAGTGTAGACAATTTTGACATTCTTGACGATTTAATAATTTCTCCTATTACAGAAATTTTTGAATCATGTAATTCAAACCTTGAACCAATTACTCTGATTACAATTTTTTGGTCTACTTTAACATTTGAAAATAATTTATTTAAATAATTATGGTCTCGTGCTACAAAAATAATTAACGGATTATCGTCATCTTCCACTTCGGCGCGAATACCTGCTTTTGTAATATTTTTAGCAACACAATTAATAAATTGTCCTTCGCTTGGATTACAAACTAAACATTCAAAAACTACTTGAAATTTAATATTTTGATTTTCTTGAATCCCATTTGAATGCGATAAAATTACAATGCTATTCGGTTTAATATATCCTTCCACAATACATTTATTTGAAATTTCATTTTCAATGATTTGTTGCATTGTATTCTTTAAATTGTTTGTGATATGTTTCATAGGAATACTAATTTTTTTTGTAATTATAGTTTTACTATATAAACTATTGTGTTTTCGATATCGTTTTGACATAACGATCTAGTATATAAATATACAAGTATAATATATTTAATTCAATTTTAATATTATTAGTTAGTATTAGTTAGTATTATTTATTTTTCCATGTATAAAAAATCTTCGATTGGAGTTAAAAACCATTGTTTACCATTGGTTTTATTGTTATTATTGAGTCTTAATAAAAATTCTTCTAAAATACAGATTTCTTCTTTCTTATAGTGTTTATCATGAATTTTCATTTCCTCTAAATTGGACGCATCTAAATGTGTTAATAAGGCATTTAAATCTTCTACAATTTTTTTATTTCTTTGAAGGCATGCGGCTCCTCCGTCTCCGGGTCGTCCTTTATACTTGTAAAAGAGTTGCTCTGATTCTTTATTTTTATTAATCAATCCCATAAATCCATATGGAATGTTTGTATTCATTTTAATATACTTTTTTCTCTCGTCAATCTTTTTTTGTAAATCATTTTTATCTTCTCCTAATGCTGGTTTCCAACTATATTTATTTTTGGTTTTATAGTTCACAACTAATTCATAATTAATTTTTTTAATTTCTTTATTAAATTTTGGTAGTAATAGACCAGTGATGCCGTTATACTTTATTTCATTCGTTTTAAAATACTCTACTAGTTTTTGCTCAAACAATGTTAATGTCTGTTCTTCTTTTTCATATAAATAATTTAATATAGACATTAAATCATAGTATAATAACTCTTCTAACATATGAACAATTAATAGATCATATATCTCCGTTTCAATGTCCTGCCTTTCTTTTAAAAATACTTTTGTAATATCATTTATTATGACAGACGCCAAAGCATACCAATCTTTTGATTTTTTATTTAATGTTTTAGTTTCAATATTTGTTTTCACCAATTCATAATACTCTTCTAATTTACGAACCAGTGGATGAGCGCTCACAGCTACTATTGGTTTACTTGGAACTTGTTCCTCAAGTTTATCCAATTCATCCTCTACTTCTTCTTGTGCCTCAACTTCTTCTTGTGCCTCAACTTCTTCTTGTGCCTCAAGTTTGTCTTGTTCTTCTTCTACGTCTTCTGTTTGCGAATATCGAGGGCTTTTTGGGGAACCTAACTCGCTCAAGCCGCTTATTTGTAGTTTATTATGTTTAAAAGGGATTGGAACGCTTCGTTCATATAATGAAATATTAACCTCTTTTAGTTCCATTGGCTGGAAAAAATAATAGTCACCAAGGTTGATGAGACGTCCTTTTCTATTATATTTATCACTAATCAATTCATTTTCATTGTCAATAAGTTGTTCTAATGCTTTGAATATTTGTAATACTGGATATTGTTTTTTATAATTGACTTGACTTAAAAGTTCATTTGTTTTATAAAAATATTTATCTTTCATTAATTCTTTTATTCTAGCAATTATTTTTTCATTGTTTGTTGTAAAAAAACTATCAGAATACGTCAATGTATTGGTTTCTTTTATAGCATTGTCTGGATAACATTTATATAAACAAGAATCTAAAAAATCGCAATTTGTAGTAAATGGTTTGTCACCTACATTAAAACTAATTGTGGCACCCGTTGAAAGCGTTTGTGGGATTGTTAACTTCATTTTTTCAGCACTAAAATTTTGTTGCTCACTATGTAATAAACAATCTACCGAAACTTCTTTTAATATCCGAGTAACTTTACCAATTTTAATTGCTTTCTCTTCCGCGGTTCTGTACAAATACATATCATACGCTTCTCTTGTAGCATCCATCAACTTTGAACCATATAAATAAAGTTGAACATTTCTATATTGTAAGTCCAAGTCTTGGTGACTACAATTACGTACGGCTCGCCCAATGATTTGTTCTATCGCGCTTAAATTCCACCACGGCTCTAAAATATGGACTTGTCTAATAAATTTTAAATCAATGCCTTCGGCACCGGCTTCCGAGATTATGATTACTTTTATTTTATCGCCATTTATGTTTTCTTTACGAGTGACATCAATTACGTCTTGTGCGGTATTTGGTGATAAATTTACATTTCCTGTGATCATAATATATTTGGAGGAAACACCTGTATTACGATTAAATGAAAAAGAAGCAACTGGCGGCGTTTCAAACAAGGAAGCTTCATTGCCGTATCTTGTAAACCCCATTTCTTCAAGTGCTAATGCCATTGGTATAACGCCACCAGCAATGTATTTTGAATAAATTAATACAATCCCAGTGGAATTTTTAATAGCATCACAGATTGCTTTTATTTTGGCACTATACGTTCCAATTACTTCTGGAGAGAAAATGCGGCCAAATTCGGAAAGCACATTTTTTTTATAGTTAAATTTGTTTAAATTTTTCTTATCATAGTCCATTACATTTTCTAACCCAGAAACCCCCGCAATAATTGTTGTAGTACCAATTTGTTTAATGCCATTTTGCAATATGTCTCTGTTTGGATAGACGATGTTTAATGGATACAATAATTGTAAATTAAGTCCTAAACTCTGGGTTGGGGTTTTTACGTTTCTTCTCTCCTCTTCATCCTTTTCATCGTTTTCATCGTTTTCATCCTTTTCATCGTTTTCATCCTTTTCATCGTTCTCTCCGTCAGCATCTGGCAAAGCATCTCCGTCCGTGTCTATTTTTTTTTGTCTGCTTAAAATATTATTAAGAGTGATTGTATATACATCATTTTGATATTTTCCTAACTCAACCAAATAAAGGGAGAGGTAATTAATAGTAGTGTGACTTGTATTGCTGATATAATTGTTATTATAATCTATAATTGGATAAGTATATTGTCCTTGAAAGGAAGAAGGTTCATTTGATTGCCATATTCTTTCTTTGTTGCTATCATAATTTGTTTTTTCTGGGGCAAAATCGTATGGCCATATTTTAAATGGAAAGGAATAAGGATTATCGCCTCTTACAAAGGAAATATAGCCAGTCGCCTTTCTTCTTAAAAGTTCTTCGCCTCCTTCAACAAAATTGCCTTGTTTATCAAATATATCCGATTTGTTTATTTTATCTCTACGATCATTTTTATTCATAATATTTAAAATCCAAATGATTTCTTCATGATTATTATATAAAGGCGTAGCCGATAAAAATAATAAACGAAGTTCGCTTACGTTGTTAAAAAGCAATTGAAAGTTGCGTAAAATTTTTGTATTCTCTTTTACTATTTTTTTTTTCTTATCATAGATTATTTTAGAGGTATCATTTGTATTTTTAATATTATGAAATTCATCAATTATAAGTAATGTATTTTTATATTCTTTTTCTAATTTTTTTTTAATGATTGCGTCTTTTGTTTTACTTTCGGAGGAGAGAATGGTTATTTTTTCTATATCGTTGGCAAACTTCAAATATCCAAAAAAAGAATAATATTTATCAATTAAAGTATTCATTAATTTGATAATTTTTTCTTTTGTTAATCCTTGTAAATTTAATGGGTTAATTTCTTTTAATAATTTATTTCCAATACAATTTTTAATTGTCCATGTCCCATTACTTTGCACTAATTTTCGTTCATCAAACAATTGAAGTCTAAAATTTTCCAAAACATTTGGATTTGCAACAATAATAATTTTTTTATTAACATCTAAATGTTTAATGTAATCTCTCATCTCTTCTGCGACACCAATTGCCGAGCAAGTTTTACCACTTCCTAATCCATGATATAACAATAAACTATTATACGGGGTATGATAGGATAAAAAATTTTTTACAAACTGCTGATGCGGTGCTAATTCAAAATCGCCTAGACATAATCGTTTTGATTCTTCATTTATATCGACAAAGGCTCCTTTATATTTTGTGTCACTAAATTCTTGCTTTTCAGCAATTTTTCGATTAAAAGCCTTATCGTTTATATTTGGGTACAAATGTTTATACTCGTCATTGCTGTCTTCCCATAGTTGATGTTCTTCTTCTTCTAAATTTTTAGAGGAACTCATATTATATATAGAATAGGTATTTATTTATAATATTTATAAATAGAATCCTTATTTATAAATAGTATAAATAGTATAAATAGTATTAAAAGCAACTTAAATAATAATATAATTCATTATGATCGTAGCCACTCGTTTTAATATGTCTATTTTTTCTTCGTTATAAGGTCTTATTTGTTCCAGACATTCATTATATGTTTTCCATTCTATTTTACTAACTTCTGATTTTTGATAATTTTTTAAATTTACATTATCATCCATGTAAGCAAGGTAATATTTATGTTTATAAGATTTATAATTTGAACCAGTAAATAACTCTTCTACTGGTAATAAATTGTAAATGAGTTTTAAGTCCTCCTTTGAACAACCAGTTTCTTCCTCAAATTCTCGAACCGCACAGGATAAATCTTTCTCTTGTATATTTCGTCGTCCTTTTGGAAATCCCCATTCTGGCTCATTCCAACTCGTGTGCGATTCTTTTATTAAAGACGCTAAATTAAATTCGCCAGTTTTTAATTTAATGCCTAAGGTTAACATGGCAAATTTTTCTTTTGAGCTTGTATATTCACTTTTATATTGTATGCTTATGTAATTACCCCATAAGTCATGCCACAATTCATCAAACTCTTTTTCTAATATGTTTTTTTTTTCTGTATTTGTCATTTCATTTATAATATTTAATATATATCGTTTATTGAACAAATGATATTTACCTCTAATAAAATCTACATAGCCTAAACTATCTTTCCTACAAATCATTAAAAATTTTAATTCAGATTTGTTTGTATTATTTGTATTATTTGTATTATTTGTATTATTTGTATTATTTGTATTGTTATATACAATAATTCCACTACTTGTAATGGGATTTTTACACTGATGAAATAAGTGTCCATGTTTTCCACAATTATTACAAAATGTATATTCGGTCATTAATTCTATGGTATAGTATGTATTATAAGTTATATATAAATTCTTTTTATATATCTTTATTTTATGTCATTCAATCAAACATGTTTAAATCCTAAGGTATGGGGGCCGCATTATTGGTTTGTGTTACATACAATTGCGTTAACCTATCCAATCAAACCAAATGAAACAATTAAAAAAAAATATTATGATTTTATACAAAACTTGCCATTATTTATACCAATCGAGAATATGGGGAATTTTTTAAGTAAGTTATTGGATACTTATCCAGTGACTCCCTATTTAGATTCAAGAGAAGAATTTATAAAATGGATGTATTTTATTCATAACAGAGTGAATAAAGAATTAGAGTATAAGCAAATTACTTTGTCTGAAAGTTTAGAAGAATATTATAAACATTATACTCGTCATGATGAATATAATAAAATGAATAAATCAAATAGTATTATTATCAAAAAAGATCATATTTCTTTATTAGTAATTTTGGGATTACTTTTTTTATCTATTTATTATTATAAAAAAATTTAATATATATATATATAGTATAAGTTACTAGTGATGCATGAAACTAAAAAAAATAAACGTAACTTTAAACAAGGTAAGTCTACACAAGGTAAGTCTACACACAATAAATCTAAAAAGGGGGGTCAATTAATTGATGCGGGAGGGTATGGTTGCGTATTTTATCCAGCATTAAAATGTAAAAATAAACAAACAAGAACACGTGGTATTTCTAAATTATCTCTAAAAGAAGAAAGTAGGACTGAGTGGGACATTCATAATAAGATACGTAAATTATTACGCGTTATTCCAAATTATAAACAATATTTTTTATTAGAGGATATTTCAATGTGTGAACCAGATACGTTAGTTGGTGATGATTTAACAAACTTAGAAAAATGTCGCACAATTGAACCATATAATGCTTCTACAATTAATGAACATTTAAATGAGTTTATGATTATTAATATGCCTTATGGAGGAAATAATTTACATATTGTAATACGTAATGACTTAATTTCATTTAAAGATTTAACGATTCTCTTAAAAAAATTAGTATTGAACGCAATTCATCCAATGAATCAATTAAATATTTATCATTTTGACATTAAGGCGTCTAATATTTTATATAAAAATAATAACTTAAAACTTATTGATTTTGGATTACTTGATTTTAAAAATGCGGAACACTCTGTACCTAAAAACCTATCTTTGGGAGCGATTAATTTTAACTCGCCGTTTAGTATTATTCTGTTTAATTCGGAGGTGTTAATGAGAGTAAATTGGAATTTACAACAATATAGTAGAAGTAGTAAAAAACGTCCAAGCTTGTCAAGTATTTTAAAATTTTTTAAACCAATTTATGAAGAGTTTATAAAACTCTTAGGACTTGAAAAGACAGAACTTTATGTTATACGGATCATTAGTCAGATTTATAGTATTAAAGGAAAAAAATCCACAAATTTCAAACTTGTTGTAACGGAGTTAATCTGTAGATATTGTTCCTATGCTATTTTTAATTATATTGATTTTGAAAACAATGTGTTTGATAAAGTAAAGTATTTTGATACCATTTATTCTAAAAATGTAGATATCTATGGCATTATATCTTGTTATACTGATTATCTTGATAGTTCACAATCCCATTATTCAAATACTTTTAAATCGCACATCGCAGATCTATTACTGATGTATTGTTATAATTATACCTATGCTACAAAAGTTATACCAATTGATTTAATTTTTGATAAATTAACTAAAATTTCAACGTAAAAAAGAATTACATAAATTATACATAATTATACATAAATTAATTGTATAGTATAATTTTATATATGAAATTAGAACTTATAATCATTGGGATTACAGGGTTTTTTATAATAAATCTATATCATGACGGAAAGTATTTAACAATGCTTAAACAATGGAAAAAATATTATCAAATGGCATTTTATGGATTTATTGGATTGTCGCTTATATTATTTATAAAAAAATATCCAGCACATACCAAAGACTTATGTCTTCAAGCCAATAATTTTGTTAAATTTACACCAATTGATAAAGACAGCAAAGATATGCTTTCTCCTATATTAAAATTTGCCACATTCAATTACAACACATTGAACTCTTCAAATCCCCAAGAAAATTCACAAATTAAACGAATGATGGGAAGCGGATCAAACGCAAATTCGAATGTAAAAAGAAGTGTGAGTGAAACCAAAAAAAAATATATAGCCGCACAACAAAATTGGAAATGTGGAAAATGTGGATGTCAATTACCAGCCTGGTTTGAAGTAGACCACAAATTACGATTAGAATATGGCGGATCGAATCATATTAGTAATTTAGAAGCATTATGCCGTAATTGCCATGGAGAGAAAACCGCCTTAGAAAAATTCTAAGTTACTACTTTACTACTTTACTACTTTATGATTATAATTATCTCTCTATATAATAATTATAATGAATCAGGAGTCCGAAATTACAGACCCAAGTAAATTTTTTAATCTTTTAATCATTTCAACCATTGTGTATGTTGTATTGATCCTGATAATTATTTATTACTATGTATTTGGTACTATTATAACGGAACCAGATCCTTTAAGTAGTGAATATGCTAAACAGCAAGAACAAACAAATATAGAAAAATATTTTACAGAAAAAAATAAAGAACCAAGAAGTACTTCGCAACTTTATACCTATTTAAAAAATTATAATACACGTTTTACAAATTATTTTAAGACAACCATTACTTGGTTTAATGACAATAAAAATTTTTTTATTGTTTTGTTTAGCGGATTTGGATTTACTACATTAATTTTAAGTTGGATTAATTATTATGATGCGCAATCTCTTAAGCTTCCTATCGCAGGCACCCCTCAACAAAAAAAAACAAATCTTACAAATGAATTTAAAGCGTCTAAAAAAAAATTAACAGAAGCTAGTGGCGCTATGACACGCGCAAAAAAAAAAGAAGAAATCATAGACTCTATTAAAAATAGATATGCTGATAAAAATAATATTGTTAAAACAAAAACAATTGAAGAAGACATAAGTAAGTATAACAATGAATCCGAATCCTTTAATAAATTAAATGAAAATTATGTTTTAAAAATTTTAAATATTGGATTATATACCAAAGTACGAGGCCCTTTTCTATGGGTTACTGGGTTAACCATATTAATATTGTTGTTATTTTTAATAACATTCACGTCTTTCAAACTGGAATATGTACAAATTATAATAAATGTGCTTATTTTAATTGGATTCGTATCCTTATTATATGAAAAGTTTGAAGAGTTTCAAAGTGAAATAGGGATCGCCTTTGCGTTTTTCATTATTTTTTCCATTTTAGGAGGCTGGATTCTTGGAACTCTCTTTGGTCTACTTGGGTATTGTATAGGATACTATATGAATTTATATATACAAAAAAACAAGGAAGGATTCAAGCATTATGAACATATTATAAAATTTATAAACCTTACAATCGGATTCTTACCTTGTTTATTTATAAGCTTTGCGAAATGGATTAAAGAAGACTATTTAAAAACAAGCAAAAATACCTTAATTTTACTTGGAATCGAAGCCTTATTACTCGTATTTAAGTTCTTGATTCCAGCGTTATATAGCCTCTTTAAAAAAATAATGAGCCCAAGTGAAAACATTTTGTTGGTCGATCCAGTTCCATTAGACAGAGTTACTAATTTAGGATTATTTTTAACAAATGAAGATGTGAAATTATCGAATACTTCAAAGCTCGACACCTCTGAAAAGTTATTTAATTATGATTATGCTGTGACATTTTGGCTATGGATTTTTCCTCAACCAAAGTCAGTGTCTGATGCTTATAATAAATCAAGCAATTTAATAAACATTAGCGATATTGTAAAAGTCATATATAACAAAAATACAATTGAATTCTGGGCTTCTACAACAAAACAAGGAGAGAACCCCAATCGGCTAATTAAACTCTATGAATTTAAAGCATTAAAATATCAAACATGGAATAAGATTGTTATAAATTATCAAAGTGGAACTCTTGATTTATTAATTAATAAAACATTAGTGTCTTCAACCCCAAATATTACGCCTTTAAAAAATAATAACAATGCCGTAGTTGGCGAAACGAATGGCATAAATGGTGGAATTAAAAAAGTATCTTACTTTAAATCTTCTCTCTCTCAACAAGATATTAATTTAATGATGTAAAAACTACAAAAAAAACAATTCAACAATTCAACGATTTAACGATAAATTAAATTTTTTTTATAATTATATCTAATTATATTATATTATGGATTTATTGGAACTACTATTAACAATCGCCATTGTATATTTTATTATTTATTTTCTATGGTGGTTTTATTTAAAACAATTTGTGGTATTAAGCGAATGTCGTTCTGGAACCTTGCCGTTAATCATAAGCCCCGATAAATTGAAAGGAAATTTACATTCAAATAGTTACTCGTATTCCATCTGGTTTTTTATAACCGATTGGTCCTATAAATTATCAACTGAAAAGATATTATTAATGAGACGTAGTGCGAATGGTTCAGTGAATCCAAAAATTTATTTTGATGCTTATGAAAATAATGTGTGTGTATCAATCAATACTTATACGTTACCAACTACCAGTACCACGGCTACCCCCGTAACGGAATCTTTTTTTGGTGGAACAATTGAACCTCTTATTGACACTCAAGATACCCCTTTTCTAAGCGATTATGCTCATACTCCAACCCATACTCCTGCGCTCGTAGAAGCAGCCCGATTAGCAGGTCTAAGCGTTGAAGATTACCTTAATAGCGTTGAAGACGCAACCAACGATATATTGTTTGGTGATCCCAGTAATCTTCCTTTATTCTATGAGGGTCCCGACGGCTCCGCTGGTTGGCAAACTGGGTTAACGGGTGCTACGGGTGCGGGTGCTACGGGTGCGGGTGCTACGGGTGCCGGCGCGAGAGGTTCAAATAATTCGGCGTACAATTGTAAAATAAACAATTTCCCCTTACAACGATGGGTCAATTTAGTTGTTTCTTTAAACAATAGAACATTAGATTTGTATTTAAATGGAAAATTAGTAAGAACCTGTTTGTTGCCAGCGACCGCAATTATTGATGCCAATGCGTCGGTTGCCTTAACTCCAAGTGGTGGATTTAAAGGATGGACTTCCAATATTCAATACTTTTCAAAATCACTTAATCCAAATGAGGCATTTAATATTTATTCCACGGGGCCTCGATGTGGCGGCAGATTAAGCTTGTTTGACCGATATAAATTAAAATTAACTTATTTAGTAAATAATGAAGATTCTGGTTCTATTACTATTTAAAAGGTTGTAAAATAGATATATATATTTTAATTTTATATATATATAGTTTAATATGAATTTTCAAGACTTTAATGATAAAAATGTAACTAGTAGTTTAGCATTTTTAGAAAATAATACCATTGTCGCAAAATTGGCATTCATCATTTTAATTGTCTTTATTTTTGTGGTTTTATTAAAATTTGGAACTCAAATAATTGCTTATTTCTTCACGCCCGATGACGATCCAATATTAATTAAAGGAATTCAAGAAGGCACCACGTTTACAAGAATTCCAGTAGATCCAAGGGAAAATAAATCCATTCCCATTTTAAGATCTCAAGATAGGAATGAAGGCTTAGTCTTTACATGGTCAACTTGGTTATATTTTAAAGAGCCCGAACTAGAAACCAGAGGATCCGCGCCTGGACAATCCATGTCAACGCAACGACAATTTAAACATATTTTTAATAAAGGAAATGATTATTGTGTAGAAAATGGAATTGTTCAGCCAAATAACGCACCTGGATTGTATATATCCAATGATTATAGAGAATTATTAGTTGTAATGAGTACTTTTGAAAATCCGACTGAAATAGTTACAATTACAAATATTCCAATTCAACATTGGATGAATATTATTATTCGAGTAAATCAATATAAACTGGATGTGTTTATTAATGGAACACTTACGAAAACAGCAATTTTAAAAGGGTTACCCAATCAAAATTATGAGCCTGTATATGTGGCCTTAAATGGAGGGTTTCATGGATTTATTTCAAAATTACAATATTTTGCATATTCAATTGGCGCAAATCAAATACAAGAAATTGTAGCTGCAGGACCAATGTTAAATGGAATTGGTGGTAATGTTACAAATACAAATGCCGATTATTTATCGTTTAAATGGTTTTATCCATATCAATCTTCAGAATCTTAAGGTTAAGTTCTTACTAGGAGTTTAAGAACCTAGGTTCTTATTAGGTTCTTATTAGGTTCTTATTATAATATTATAATAAGTAATATTATAATAAGTAATATTATAATAAGTAATATTATAATAAGTAATATTATAATAAGTAATATTATAATAAGTAATATTATAATAAGTAATATGAGTGATAACATAGTCTATTCAGAATCAAGAACTGGTGCGCCGGAGGAGGTGGCGAGAGAAGCACCTGTAGCGGCAGCGACGATGGCAAGGTATGCCATTGGAGAGGGTGACCGATTTAGTGGTGAGGGCGGCGGCGGCGAGGGTGGCGGCGGCGAGTCGGCAACAGCAGCAAAAGTAACTATTGTTACAAATAGTCCAATTTTTAATAGATTTATTAGCGGTTATATTCGTGGAGAGACAGGAT
>Ga0214923_10005854_pt1 | contig 14056 bp, 6 predicted proteins | sample LL1510_MetaG_FD_177993 | JGI IMG/M metagenome (GOLD analysis project Ga0214923, IMG submission 177993) | Freshwater microbial communities from Lake Lanier, Atlanta, Georgia, United States - LL-1510 | ecosystem: Environmental > Aquatic > Freshwater > Lake | place: USA: Georgia | collected 2015-10-15 | reverse complement strand
TCCTAGTGGTACTAGTGGAATTAGCGGTGGTAGTTTTACTGATCAGCCTAATTATTTGGTAAAAACTACTGGTCTTACTACGTTACAGAGTGTTAATTTTTTGAGTGTGAGTGGTACTACATTAACGGTTACTGGAACTGTTAGTGCTACTACATTGATAGAAACGTCTAGTGAAGATACTAAAACGGATATTGTACCTTTATTGCCGCCGCAATTGGACAAGATTGTGTTATTGAATCCGGTGACATTTAGGTATAAGAGCAACAATGAATTTAGTATTGGTTTGATAGCTGAAGAGGTTGTGAAGATATATCCTGAATTTGTTAGTTATGATGAGTTGGGTAATATATCTGGTATAAATTATAGTAAATTAACAGCTGTATTGATACAGGGTGTTAAAGAATTGAAGCAGATAGTTGATGAACAACAAATAACAATAAATCGATTGATAAATAAATAATTATATTATATGGCAATATTACAAGGCGCTAGAATTACAGGATCAATTATAGCTACGCAATTTATAAAAGCTTCTAGTTTCAGTGGCAGTTTAACCGCTTCTAGATTGTATGTACAAGGATCAGTTGGTATAGGCACAACAAGTCCTGCTTCATTATTGCATCTTCAAAGTTCTGCTGCTACAACATTATTAAGAATAGATAGTTCTAATACAGATAATGATGCTGCTATTTTATTGACAGACAATAATAACCCAACAGGTGAAGGATTGAAAATAACCTACGATTCAAGTGTAGGCGATACATATTTTAATAATATATATACAGCTTCAACCCGAGCTTTTAATTTCCAAAAAGGTAATTTTGGTTCTGGAACTGATTTGTTAACTATATTAAATAATGGTAACGTAGGCATAGGCACAAGTAGTCCTGCATTTGCATTAGATGTGACAGGTGGTGTTGGATTAAATACATCTGGAACTGGAGTGTCTGTGACAATTGGTGCAAATAATACATCTGATAGATATTTACGCATTAGAAATTCTAATGGTAATTTTGAAATAGGCAGTGCTGGTAACCAACATTATTTATATGGAATTGGTGCTAGTAACTACTTCTCTATATACACCAATGTTACTGAAAGAATGCGTATTACAGCTGACGGCGTTGTTTTAATAGGAACAACTAGTGCTTATAACTCTTCAAGATTACTTCAAGTAAAAGATGGTTTATTGATAGGAAATAGTCTCTATACTTTTGCTAGCATAGATACTAATAGTTCAGCAGATCTAATATTATCATCCAACGCAAATCCAGCAAATCTCGGAGCTAATAGCAATATCATATTTAAACTTGGTACATCCGGAGGTGGCGGTCCTACTGAAAGAATGAGGATTGTTAGTGATGGCAATGTTGGTATTGGTACATCTACAGCTAGTGGGTTATTATCCTTACACGGAACATATCCACAAATTATAGCAAATAATCCAACTACTGGATCTGGTGTTGTAATTCAATTACGAGATAATGGTAGAGATGCTGGTTTCATGGGTCATTCTACAACAACCGCTAGATTGCAATTTGGATCTAAAGGTTCTAGTACAGCACACATGACCATTGGTGAAACTGGTAATGTTGGTATAGGCACAACAAGTCCTGTTGCTAAATTAGAACCATATGGTACGGGATGGACAAGTAATGCGGCTGGATCTGGTTTATTGAGATTGAATGGCACTGATAATTATCCAACAATAACATTTGCGCAATCATCTACGCCAAAGTGGTCAATGTATGTAGGTGGAGCTGGTTCTTGGATTGGCAATGGAAATATTGGTATAGTATCTCATTTTGGCACTGAAGATGCTACAAGAGTTAAATTAACTGTTATATCTGGTAGTGGCAATGTTGGTATAGGCACAACAAGTCCTACTCAAAAATTGGAAGTAGCTGGATTTGTAATGGGTGGTACCAGTTCCTACAGAACAAGTATTGGTGCAAATGCCTCGGGTGCTTACATATACTTCGGAGACACTTCAAATTTATATAGTTTGGGTAGACTAGGAACATATAATTCAGCGTTTAACATTAATAGCTATAATGGATCGATTGTATTTCAGATAAATGACTCTGAGAAAGTACGTATTGACACGAATGGCAATCTCGGCATAGGAACAACAAGTCCATATTCTAAATTAACTGTTTCTGTACCCGCTACAAATACAATTTCAACCGCTGATAGTTCAAATACAGCAGGTCTTACAATTTCCGGAACTGGAAATTTGGTAAGATTACAATTCGGAGTTGGAAGCAATACACTTGGTCCATATGGTGGTTGGATACAAGCTAGTTATGATAATACGGGTGGAAACAATGGAATAGAACCACTTTTATTAAATCCATCAGGTGGTAATGTTGGTATAGGCACAACAAGTCCTACAACAAAATTAGCGGTGAGTGATGGCACAACGGTTGCGCAAGTCAATCCATCATCAGGTGTAGCATATTTTGGCACGGTTAATAATTACCCAATGGCGTTATCGGTAAATAGTAGTGAAAAAGTACGTGTTGATACTAATGGGAATGTTGGAATTGGTACTAGCAGTCCATCTCAAAAATTATATTTGGTTGGAGCACAAATAATTGAAAATGGTCATACTGATACAAGACTTCAATTATATTATCCAAATGCTATAGAAGCTCGTAAATCATATTTGACATTATGGGCATCTGAACCTGGTCTTTCTTACAATAGTTGTGGTATAGGCGGAAATATTAATTTGAGTGGTCAATATTACGGTAGACAGGTCACAGGATCATCTTATGGCGTATATATGAGATTTGATACAGCATATGGTAATTCTGAATTTTGGTCTACAACTGCAAGTCCTGGTTCATTGAATGGTCAAGGTACAAGAGTATTTTATATAGATTCATCTGGTAATGCTATTGCAACAGGTGGTATTAGATCTACGTATGCTGATATTGGTAGCACCGCTGGGGATATTTATATCGCTAGCAATTTAAATCGTCTTGGACAAACATCTGTGCCTACAGTTGAGTCTCAAAATGCTTCAAAAGCTTTTGTAATAAATCATACAGGAGCACAACCAATACTATTTGGTACAAATGGCACTGAAAGAATGCGTATACTTTCAGGTGGCAACATAGGTATAGGGACAAGCAGCCCCGGATATAAATTACAAGTAAATGGAACGGCATTAGCCACAACAGTTACAGATGGGTCTATAAGCTTAAATGGAGGCGATTTACTATTTGCGGCAGATGGCGGAGGAAATGGTTTCCAATTTGATTATTATAACACAAAAATGTATATAGGTAACAATGCTGGAAGCACTTGGTACATGGCAATTCAAGATGATGGAAATATCGGTATAGGTACAACAAGCCCATCTTCAAAACTACATATAGATGACGTTAATGCTCCTTGGATAACTATAAGTAGAAGTGGAACACCTACATGGCAGTTACGTAACAACTATCCAAACAACCAATATGGATTTAGCTTTAATAATACTACAGCCGGAACTGTTCCATTGTTCATAGGTGCAGGCGGAAATGTAGGTATAGGATTGGATAGTCCAGCTGCTAAATTAGATATTGCTAGTACTCAAGGAGATGGCATCATAATGCGTTATGATACTAGCACCGCTTACCAAGCTTGGATAAGACCATATTGGAATAGCGGTACTGATACTAGAATTGATTTTGCTATTAATAGATCTGCCAACGTGACTCCTGCGGTTATTATGTCTGTTGGTTATGGTGGTAACGTTGGTATTGGAACAACGGCTCCATCTTATAAATTGGATGTTATTTCGGGTTCTATGAGAGCAGCAACCGGTGCATATTCTGGGGAAATTTATTTTGGCACAGTTGATAATGCAAATTTATATTTAAAACGTGATAATAACTATGATTTAAGTTTGGTTCAAAATGCTTCATCTGGTAACGCTTTATATTTGGCTGGTGCTGGAAATGTTTATCTTAGTATTGACTCAAATAATAATGAAACTGATAGAGCATTTATTGTACAAAACAATTCAGTCAAATCGGGTACAGAATTATTTAGAGTACAAGAAAATGGTAACGTAGGTATAGGTTCAAGTTCTCCTGCTTATAAATTGGATGTAAATGGGTCAATTAACGCAAGTACATTTATGTACGTTACATATCCGTATGGAGATGCGTATCCATTACAATTGATTGGGTCTAGTTTCTTAAAAGCTAATAACAATTATTACGGATTACTAATTCGTTCTGGAGATACAAATTTTATTTCTGGTAGATTAAGTTTGATTGGTGGTTCTTCTAAAAGATTTGAAATACACGGATATGAAGAAACTGTAGGTTATATACCCACAGTAATTCCAGGTGGTAACGTAGGTATAGGTACAACAAATCCTTCAAATGGAACATTGCAGGTGTACAATGCATCTGGAAATACATTATCATTACAAAAATCAGGAGGTGGAGCTGCATTGATGATGGGTTCAGAAACAACAAATTATGCGTTGTTGGAATCTATTAATGGTGGTGGTGTAAGATTTTACACAGGAAATGGTACACTAACAGAAAAAGTTAGAATTGCAGTAGATGGTAACGTGGGTATAGGTTCAAGCAGTCCAACCGTGAAATTTGATTTATACAATGGTAGAATGAGATACTATGATGGTACTTTTTCACAAATACCAAATGTTGTAAGTTACAAGTTAGATAATAATGGTACAGGTGGATATGCAATCAAAACTCCATTTTTGATAGGTACAAGTTATGAAATGGCTATCGTACATGTATTGGGATATGTGTATGGTAATAGTACCTTGGTAGATTTCAAAGTTGTATTTTATGATTATGGTCCATCAAATGCGCCTATTAACTATAGTATGGTTGATAATGGCAATGACGGATTTGTAAAATATCTAGCTAAAGATAGTAGCGGTTATATTAATATTTGTTTTGCTGGTTTGGGATCCACATATTATTACGCAAGATTCACCGTTAATTTATATACAACACGTTATGCATCAGGAGATTATTCAGCAGGATGGACATTTACACAAACAACATCGGCAAATTATGGAATGTCTACGTTGTATGATATAACCCCCGCATTAACAACAACTACATCTGCGGTTGGTATAGGCACAACAGATCCTACCCAAAAACTTGATATTAATGGCACTCTAAGAATCAGAACAGTATCAGCTGCATCCGATGCAAATTTCTTGACTATCGATGCTTCTGGAAATGTTAATTATCGTACTGGTGGCGCTAATGGAACAAGTGGTACCAGTGGCGCAAATGGTAGTCCAGGTAGTCCGGGTAGTAGTGGTACTACCGGCGTAAGCGGTACAAGCGGTGTTAATGGAACCAGTGGTACTAGTGGTGCAAATGGTAGTCCTGGATCCAGTGGTGCTACAGGCACAAGTGGTAGTAGTGGTTCATCTGTTGGTGGGTCACCTGTTAGAGCATATGTTTATTTTAACGGTACAGGCACAGTTACTATTAATGGATCAAATAACGTTACATCAATCACAGACAATGGCGTTGGTGATTATACTGTTAATTTTACCACCGCGTTTGTGGATGCGTATTATGCTGTATCTGGTACTTGTACATTAGACTTTACAAATGGTACAAGCATCTATAACGTTGGATTATTTGTGCCTAGACAAACCAATGCGCAAGTAGCAGGTAGTTGTAGATTGGCATGCGAATATATTAATAATACATTATATGATTGTGTAGCTGTAAGAGCTATGTTTGTTAGAGCTTAAATTAAAATTAATATAAGACTTGACTTTTGATTTTATATAAAGTATAAGCTAAAGCTAGCGCTTAGTTAATTAAATGGTTGAGTTAATTATTAACTAATAATACTAAAATATTGATAGTTAAATTAACTGTAAGCGCATAATATGCTACTATTTATTATAAATGATTACTAATAAACATAAAATATATTTGGATATGGATGGTGTGATAAGTGATTGGGAATTGCAATTCAAGCGATATAGTGGTGGTGTACCTGTTGAAACTTATGATGCTGAACACGGTAAAAAGAATAGATTTAAGTTTGTAGATAAGAATTGTCCTGAATATTATGCTAGTATGCCTTGGATGAAAGATGGTAGATTGCTTTATAATTTTGTATCAAATTTACCTGTGGAGATATTGAGTCATGCCCCTACCAATTTGGCATATGTTGGTAAAAAGCAGTGGTTAGCCAATAACAATATTGATATTAAAGCTAATTTGGTACCGCATAGAAATTTAAAAGCAAAGTTTGCAACTCCTGATAGTATTTTGATAGATGACCGTGAAGATAATGTAAATGATTTTATCAAAGCTGGTGGCAAAGCAATATTGCATAAAAGCGCAATAGATACAATTAATAAACTAAAAGAAATGTTGGGTATTAAAGAATCTCATAGAATTTATAATAGCATTTTAAATCCTGAGATATGGGCTACTGAAAATGCTATTAAACCTGACGTATTAAACAAGTTATTAACTATTGCAAATACTTTTTACAAAGATACTGATTTGAATGTACCGCTTGAGAATATATACTTTCTTGGTAGTACTGCTGGATATAATTGGACACCAACAAGTGATATTGACTTACATTTGGTTGTAGATTTTTCCAAAATTGATCCAAATGAAGAATTGGTTAAGAATTATGTGGATGGCTTAAAAAGCAAATGGAATGAAAACCACAACATTAGAATAGGTAATCATCCTGTGGAAGTTTACATTCAAGATATTAAAGAGGTCAATAGAAGTCAAGCTGTATATAGTTTGATGAAAAATGAATGGGTAAAAAAGCCAAAAACAGAAGACATTCAGATTGATAAAGATGCTATTACAAAGAAATACAAACAATATGTTTCGTTTATTTCCACAGCTATAAAAGAACAAAATTTAGATAAATTAAAGCGTTTGGTTAAACGTTTGTATGAAATGAGAGAAGCTGGATTAAGTAAGAGTGGTGAATATAGTACAGAAAACTTGGTATTCAAACTTTTAAGATCCACAGGTTACGTTAATCAACTAAAAGATGCTATCACAAATATTACAGATAAAAATTTGAGTAAATGATAAAAAACTTTATATAAAACTAAATCATTTAATATTTATATTCAAGAACAATAAGGTAAAAATATGGCAGAACTACTAAATCCATCAGAAATTTTTTCAACAGCTTTTGAACCAAAAGTAAAGAATCGTTTTATTCTTTATGTTGATGGTATTCCATCATTCATCATCAAAAAGGTCAATCGTCCTAAACTAACACAAGCCAAGAAGGAACTTGACCATATTAACGTAAAAACCTACTACAAGGGTAAAAGTGTATGGGATGAAATCAGTATGGAACTTTATGATCCAATTGTACCATCCGGTGCTCAAGCAGTAATGGAATGGGTACGTTTGCACCACGAATCAGTTACTGGTCGTGATGGTTATCAAGACTTTTATAAGAAGGATCTAACAATTAACGTCTTGGGTCCAGTAGGTGATAAAGTAGAAGAATGGAAGTTGGTAGGTTCATTTATCGTAAGCGCTGATTTCCAAGAAATGGATTGGAGCGATGATGGTGCTGCTCAGATGATCAGTTTATCTGTAGCATACGATTACGCAATTCTCCAATATTAATATTTATTGTATCAAAAAGAACCCCACATTTATTTGTGGGGTTTTCTATTTATTACTATATGCAAATGGGCAAGAAAATATTCGTAATTTATCCTGGTAGATTTCATCCCTTTCACAAAGGTCACAAAAGTGTATACAACTACCTAACCACTAAATTTGGTGGCAATGATGTATACATAACAACCACAGGTGTTACAAAATTGCCAAAATCACCATTTACTTTTTATGAAAAAATGCAAATGATGATTACCACAGGTATACCCGCAAACAAAATACTAAACGTCAAAAACAACTACAACTTGAAAAGTGTAGTTGGGCAAATACCGATCAATATAGAACGTGATAGTATTATTTTTGCAGTTAGTGAAAAGGATATGATTGAAGATCCAAGATTCAAAAACTTTGTAAAAAAAGATGGATCTCCTTCTTATTTACAACCATTGCCAAAAAATCAATCCAAATTAGATCCAGCCATAAAACACGGATACTTGATAACAGTACCAACTGTAGATTTTACAGTACTAGGGTTACCGGCTAGAAGTGCGAGTCAATTAAGATCTCAATATGCTACATTAACCCCAGAGCAACAAAAGGCTTTTATTATCGATTTGTTTGGTAATTACAATATAAATGTTCATAATATATTAAACAATAAATTGGGTAAAATTACTGGTAAATTAACCGAAAAGCAAAAGAAGTTATTAAAGAAATTGATTGTGGGTATAATGAAAGAAGACGAAGCTAAAATAAATTCCGCAAGAAAAAAGTATAATCAAGCTGGATTGGTTCTTCGTACCGCTGAACTTGATGCGGCACAACAAGAACTTACAAAAGCAAATGACGATTTAAAAGCTGCAACTACCCCCGAAGAAAAAGATGCGGCTAAACTACGTGTAAAAAACAAAAAAGATGCAGTAGACAGTAAAAAAGCCGCTCGTGATGCTGCTCAACATCAATTAAATACCTAAATATAATAACATAAAAGTTATATAAAGTTCTATATATTGTTATAAAGTTATGAGTGACGAAATTATAATTCAAAAATTAAAGCAACAACATTCAACTGCATCAACAACAGCTGCACCCACAAGTTATCCTGCGGAAACAATAGAATTGCCATCTAAAGGATATTTCTATGATGAGTCTGTCCCACTAAGCAAAGGTAGTGTGGAATTAAAGATGATGACCGCTAGAGAAGAAGACATTTTAACCAATGAAAACTTCATCAAAAACGGTACTGTATTGGATAAATTGCTTGAATCTTTAATTGTTACACCAGGTGTAAGAACACAAGATTTGTTGATGGTAGACAAAAATGCACTGTTTGTTGCTGCTAGACGTTTGGCATATGGTGACAAATACGGACCTGTAAAAATTGAGTGCAAAAAATGTAATACCGAAAACAAAACATATATTGATTTAAGTACATTAAATGAAAAAGAAGTGGACTTCAATAAGTTTCAGAAAGGCAGCAATGAATTTGAATTTGAGTTTCCATTCTGTAAACGTAAAATAACCTTTAAGCTCGTTACATCTGGCGATCAAGAAAGCATTGATCGTGATATCAAAGCGATGACCAAGATCAAAAAACAAGCCAGCACAGAAGTAACTACCAGACTTAAAAAGTTGATTGTGAGTATAGATGGAAAACCAGATATTGCAGCTATCAATAAATTTGTTGACAATGAGTTGTTGTCAAAAGACAGTATGGCACTAAGAGCTTATATTAAAACAATTGCGCCTGAATTGGATATGGGTTTTGACTTTGTATGTGAACACTGTGGTGAGGTGGAAAGGATGGATGTACCGATGACGGTACAGTTTTTTTGGCCTGAGTCCTGAATATAAGTTACAAGTTCACGGTCAAATATTTGAATTGAGTTATTTCTCGCAAGGAGCGGTAAATGTACAAATTGCGTATAATTTACCTGTATTTTTACGTAATTTTTACTATGCTCAATTAGCAAACATAAAGAACAAAGAAAGTGATAGTTACAAAGAACCTGCTAAAAAGTCGGGTAAAGTAGATAAGCCTTTTTAGTGTAAAATAATATAGTTGTCATATTTATATATTATATGGCAGCACAACCATTTGATCCAACCGCTCTGGCCAATGCACTTAAAAATTTAGGTGCTGCCAGTAATATAACTGAAAAGCTTAAATCAGATTGGGCAGATATAAGTAAAAATTTAAGTGAACAAGAAAAAAACCAACGTCGATTAAATGTTCTTACAAATCTTCAATCTGATATTGCTTCTATTATAAGCGAACAAAAAAAAGCGTCGATTGTATATGATGAGGCATCTTTTAATTTAGAAAAAAGAAAATTAGAATTACAGCAAGAAATTTATCAAGCTCAGATGAAGAGAATTGATGAAGAAATATCTGCGGGAATACTTACCCGTGACCAACTTCAAGCTGCTGAATCATTTAAAAACAACTTATTAATGCAAAAAATTGCTTTAGATGGCAATCTTAAAGTATATGAAAAGCAAAAAGATGAAGGAAAAAAAATTGAGGATCAATTTAAATTGGTCAATGATCAATTAATCCAAGAACGAAAAAACATATCAGATGTTAATATTGATTTGGTTGCTACTTCAAAGATTTCAAAGTTAATTGGTGATATGATGAGTGAATTAAAAATTCCAGCGTCTTTTAGTAGCCTGTTAAAACAAACATATGAAAGATTCAAAGAAATTGATAAAACTGCGACCGAAGTTCGTCAAACATTTGCGTTATTTAGACAAGATGCCGAATATATAGAGAAAAATATTAAAAATATAAGTACGGATCTTGCTAAATTTGGAGTTGCGGCTAAAGATGTGGCATCAACATCAAAATCTATAGGATCAGCGTTTAGTTCGATTGATATTGCAAATACATCATTGGTTAGTGACATAACACTGTTATCCAAACAAATGGGAATTACATCTGATAGAAGTGTTGGTTTTCTTAAAACCATCGGTGGAATTAAAGGTCAGAGCGCAGTTGCTAACAAAAATATGTTGGGTTTAGCTGGCGCTTCAGCAAAAGCTTATGGTGTTGGATTGGACGATGTGATGGCCGACGTTGCAAATGCATCTGAAGAAGCTAGAATGTATGCTGGTAAAAACGCCGATGAAATGGTTAGAGCCGCAGCTCAAGCTAGACAAATGGGTACTACTCTTGACAGTATGTCAAGAGCCGCAAAAGGTCTACTTGATTTTGAAAGTAGTATTCAAGCGGAATTAAAAGCTAGTGCTTTGATTGGTAAAAATATTAACTTCAATGAAGCTCGTAGATTGGCATTCCAAGGCAAAGTTGTTGAAGCAAATAAACTAATATTGGATCAAGCTAAGAAAATTAAGTTTAATCAGTTAAATCCAATCGCACAAGACGCATTTGCAAAAGCTGCAGGTAAGACTGTAAAAGAATTGCAAGATATGTTGGAGGCAGAAACTCGTATAAAAGACGCACTGAACTCACAGGATCCTGTTGTTAGAAAAATAGCACAAGAAAGATTAAAAGAACAAAATTTATTGAAAACTAATAGTAAATTAGCTCAACAAAAATTTGAACAAGATTTGAAAACTAAAGCGAACCAAGAAAGATTGGCTATAGTACAAAATAAAATAAATGATGCGTTGCAAAAATTAATGTTACCTGTTTTAGAATTTATTTCTAAAACGATGGATGGCATTGTATATATTTTTGAAAAGTTTAATCCTGAGGAATTAATAGGCCCTTTAATACGAATAAAATTGATGTTTACATCGGTTGGTACCGCGCTTCGTGAATCTTTATTGTTTCCACTTAGAGTTGCAAGTGGATATCTATCTAAGTTAGGAGATGTTGGGTGGATTAAAAATTTGTTATCGCCGATAACAATGTTGATAGAAAAAGTAAAAATTTTTATCGATAAATTTCAGTATGCCAGATTATTTGCCGCAAATTTTGCGCAGTCTTTTTTATCGGCTGGAAATGCGGTTGGTGGGATTTTTTCAAAAATAGGAAAACTTTTGGCCGGAATAGCGGTGCCAATTGATTTTGTAATATCCAAATTTAATATTTTTAAAACATTTGTATCATCAATATTTAATGCTTTAAAAACACTCGTTTCATCAATATTTTCACCTATTACAGACGCAATTAAACCGATAATAGGTGCGTTTAAATCTGTTGGAGAAGGATCTAAATTTTTAAAACCTTTACTAGGCTTTTTAAAAATCGGAAAAGTTGGTTTAACAGCTGTTCCTATTTTGGGCGAAATAATAATGGCTATAGAATTTATATATAATGCGTGGAAAAGAATTAGTGTAATATTTAATGATCCAAATTTAAACATTGGACAAAAAATATTCGCATCTGTTGTTGGGCTTTATGGTGCTTTGTATGATACATTAATACAACCATTTATTGATATTGGTGAATGGATTATAAAAGCAGTTTGGGGAGAAGATATTTTGAAAGGTATAAAGGCAGTAGTAAATGATATATATACTATACTCAAATCTCCATTTGAAAAGGCATATAATTGGATAATGGATCTATTAGGCGGTAAATCTCCATCAAAAATTGGTTTAGCAATCGTCGATGGTATAGAATCTGTAGTAGATATGTTATTTGATGTACTTACATATCCATTTAAAAAAGCCGCTCAAATTATACCAGAGATTATAAATATTTTAAAAACAACATTTGTTGATGCTTTCAAATCGGCAATGGATGCGATGTCCGAAGTTGGTGATTTTATTAAAGACACATTCAGTGGAGCGTTCACATTCATTATTGGTGCTCTTGAAAAAGTATGGGAAAAAATGAAAGGTATTGGTTCATTTATATCTGATACAATAGGAAAAACATTTAGTTTTGTTGGTAGAATAGTCGGAACATCAGAAGAAACTCCATCAAAAACTACAACTGAATCAAAAACGAGTGTAAAAACTGATGATTTATTGATCAATACAATTGTAAATTCCAATAGAGTTTTAGCAGAAAAACTTGATAAATTGACTTCTATGATGGCATCTGGTCAAATTGCTGTGTATATTGATGGTCAACGTGCAAATCAATTATTAGCAACAAGTAACTCAAAATTTGGTTCATTTGGTCAAGCAACAACCAATTAATCTGATATTTATAATTAATGGCAAATAGTAATACATATTCTAGCGCAATAGGTAATGATGGTGCGCAAGTTACCACACTTTCTAATATACAAGGTGCGGGTTTATCTTTGCCGCCAAATGCCGAACAATATATAAATCTAAGAGCGCCTGGTAAATTAGAAACATTATTCAATACTAATAATAACAACGAAGTATTATATAGCAAGAATAAACCAACTGATTTATACGCAAGAGGATTAATTAGCAGCGAATTAGCACCTCCATTTTACGCAAATCCAAATCAAGGTCAACGTCAGAAGATAAATGTTAGCAGATCGTTTCCTATACAATCCGCATTGAGAGATGGTACCAGAATCAGAAGATTTCTAGGATCTGGTAAAGGTGGTACTTTTTTAACAAAACAAATACTATTACAAGGATTTGCTCCATTTGACGAAACCAAGATTTATAATCCAGCAAGCCCTCTTTTGGCTGCGGTTAGATTATCAACATTTGGTGCTATAGAAAGACCCACCAGATTTATAGATAGTAGCAATATCGTTGGTGGATTAATGGGTGCTGCCGGTATAGGTGGTATTACAAAAGCTATTGGTGGATTGTTTGGTGCAACTGAAGGCAATCCATCTCCGCCACGTAGTAGCGTGGCTAGTGCAGCTAGTGAGCCAAAGAGTGGATTGGGTGGATTTTTCAATTTTACAGGATTACTTGGAGGTGGCGACAAAGCAGATCAAGTAATGCCTATTACAGGTCGAGATGGTGTTAAAGGATTACTAAGAGGTAATACAGCTACTGCTGGTTACAACAACAAACGATACAAGAGTTTGATGAGTAATTCCACAGGCAAAGGTGGATTCTTTGGTAATCTACTAAAAGCAGCTGGGTCATTTTTAAAGAATAATACGATTCTAGGTGGATTGTTACCACCTACTCAACCAATAGCAGGATTAAATTACAGAGCTGATGAAGATACATATGATCTGATGTTAAATACCAATAGATGGAGCAATTCTATTACACACGACAGAACAAGTGGTAAGAAGAGTGCTAATCTAAATGTTAATTTAAACCAAGGTAACAATTTGTTATATACAGGCACACAACCAAAATCAAAAGGTGGTTTTATTGGTGGGTTGTTAAAAGCAGTTGGATTACAACAAATAACAGGAGGCAACAGCAGTGGTACAAGTGGAATGAGATTTTTTGCCACTCCTCTGACAAACATAGTTTCTAAACGATTGAGACTATATGTTCAAAGCAATAAAAATTTAAGAAACAACAGCTTTTTATCTGTTACATATTCAACTACACCT
>Ga0214923_10005853_pt1 | contig 14060 bp, 19 predicted proteins | sample LL1510_MetaG_FD_177993 | JGI IMG/M metagenome (GOLD analysis project Ga0214923, IMG submission 177993) | Freshwater microbial communities from Lake Lanier, Atlanta, Georgia, United States - LL-1510 | ecosystem: Environmental > Aquatic > Freshwater > Lake | place: USA: Georgia | collected... | reverse complement strand
TCAGAAGAAGGTTCAATCATTAAACGTGAATGGTGGCGTAAGTGGGACAAAGATTATATTCCAAATCTAGAACATGTAATTCAAAGTTATGATACTGCATTTTTAAAAAAAGAAACTGCAGACTTTTCAGCTATCACTACATGGGGAGTATTTTATCCAACTGAAGATTCAGGACCTAATTTAATATTATTAGATTCATTAAAGAAAAGATTAGAGTTTCCAGAGCTTAGACGTGAAGCATTACAACAGTATTACTATTGGAGACCGGATTCAGTAGTAGTGGAATCAAAAGCATCAGGATTACCGCTAACTTATGAATTACGTAAAATGGGTATTCCTGTTATCAACTTTACACCAAGCAAAGGAAATGATAAGCATTCCAGAGTAAACGCCGTTGCCCCTCTTTTTGAGAGCGGACAAATTTGGGCGCCAGAGGCTGATTTTGCAGAAGAGGTTATTGAGGAATGCGCAGCATTTCCTTTTGGGGATCATGATGACCTCGTGGACTCAATGACACAAGCATTAATGAGGTTTAGACAAGGAGGATTTTTGGAACATCCTGAAGACTATGTGGATGAACCAATTATTCAAGATAACGTGGAGTATTACTAATGGACCCAAAAACTATATACGCTTTAACTACGAATATTTTTAATAAACTTAAAAAATTAGGTATCAAACCTAAAATAGGTGTGACTACAGATGTTGAAAGATTAACAGGATCTAGAAATTCATTTAACACAGATTTAAGTAAAGTAGGAGAAGCTACTCCTGAATCTTTAAAAAAGTTAATTACTAATGATGCAGATTTTTTAGCAAAAGCAAGTCCTGATGAACTTATGCAGTATAATAATAATTTAGAATACTTAACATCTACCTATCCAAAAACATTTTCAAAACCAGAAGTAATTACAGAATCTAAAACAGGAATTAAAAGTGTAATAGATGAAACAGCTCCACAATCCAATGATATTAGTTGGGCTAGTAAAGAAAGAGATCGTATTATGGAATTGTCAAACTACATGGATGAACAAGAAAAAATTTATGGCAAACCAAATGAAAATAATAAATTTGGTTTAGGTCAAATGAGAAAAAATATAAAAAAACAATTAGACTTATTAGATCAAGCAGAATTACAAGGTGTAGACTATGACACTTATGAAACTGCAAGAAGAGGATTATTTAAAAGTAATGTAAGTAGTTCTCAATATCGAGCAAGAGAATTTGGTAAACCAATTGAAGACTTAGAAGTTTTTAGAAAAGATATTAACAAACAGTTAGAAGGTAAAGCATCTATGGAAACTGTTAATCCTAAAACAGGAGAAGTAACTTCTCCAAAAGAACCTGTTAAGACTTTAGATGAAGCTGAAATGATTAAACAAAAATATGGAAACATTATTGATGATGATCTTTTACAAAAAATTTTAGTAGATGATAATCCACAAAGAAAAGCAGAAGTACTTGCAACAATTGATGAAGCATTAAAAATGCAAAACAAAGGAATGGGTCCTGATGAAATTATAGACATCATTAAAAACACTCCAAGAACTAAACAAGCTAAAGGAGGTTTGATTAAAGGTATATCTTATAAAAGTATGTTTTCTGATTTAGATAGAACTTTGGATAAAGGTCTTGGAACGATGTTTAAAAAGAGAAAACGATAATGAGAACAGTTGAAGAAACTAGAAAAAAAATAAAAGAAGCTATACAAAAACAAATTGATAGTGGAGAAAAAATTAATATTAGAAAAATTGCTAGAGATGTAGGAGCTTCTCAAACTACTGCGGGAAGAGTTTTCTCAGAATCATTTAAAGATAATCCTAATGCAATATTAGGTAAAAATAGAAATGCAACTAAAATTATAGATAAAATTATTTCTGAAGGGGAAACAGACACAGATAAGATAAAAAAAATTGCATTAGATAAATATAAAATAAATGTTGCAAATAGAACTATTCAACAAAAAGTAAATATAGCAACTGATCTTTCTGTTCCAGAATATGAAGATATATTAAAAAATATAGTTAATGATAAAACATATAAACCGCCTATTGATATATCAGCAGCTGGAAAAGGATTAACTGCAAATTATAGACAAGCAAAAACTAATCTAAAAGAAGAAATTCCAAATCTACAAACTTTTATTGATCAAAGTTCTGCTAAAAGAAAAAAATTAACAAGAGCAGAAAATCCTGAAAAAAGAGAAATGGATTTAGTCAGTGCACAAATGAGAAGAGATAAAAGAAGATTTTCAGAAAAAGGAAAAATTGGTTTATCTGAAAGAGAATTAGATTTGAATAAACAACAAAGAACAGTACTTAAAAGAGTAAATGATATTATTAATAATAACCCAGAAGCAATATTAGAAGATAAGGAACTATTAGATAAGATTAGTACGCGTGTAGATAGAGAAGGAAATATATATAAAGCAAAGATTGATTTGTCTGCAGTAATTGATCCTAAAAAAGATGCAAGATTTTTTAATTTATCACATGGCAAAAGAGTTCAATTAGGGGGTGAACTATTAAATGCTCCTGCAAATAGATTTGCAGCACCTTTTTCTTTAAATCAATTCTTTATTCCTGATGCTGAAAAATTTATAGAAAAAAATTATGACAACCCGGAAGCTCAAACTAAAATTAATGACATTGTTGAAAAAGCAAAAGAATTAAAAGTTCCTTTAAGACCTGATGTTCCAAAAGGAATATTTAAAAATGAAGCAGGTAACCCAGTTAGATTTATTGGTTATACCGAAAATTTAGGTAAGCCTGTTGAAAAAATAATGGATGTCGTTAAAACATATACTCCTAAAAAATTAAACAAACTTACTTTACCTATTCTTGCTGGAACTGCACTTGTAGGAACAGCACAGGCTAAGACTCCAACAGGAGAAATGCAAACCGCGATCCAAGATCAAACAGCAGAGACGCAACCAGAACAATCCATTGAACAACAAATAGTGGAAGCAACAAAACCTAAATTATATTTTGATAAAGATTTAATGACTTTTATGAAAGATCCGGAAACACCTGCAGACCAATCTGATAAACTATATTGGCTTGCAGATAATCCAATTGCAGAAAACTCATTAGCAATTACTGCAGGATTAACAGCGGCACTCGCGATCCCCGGTGCGAAAGAAACTTATGAAGCTGCGCGAAGCGCGGGTCGTGGACCGACTAGATCAGCAGCAGGAGTTGCACTTAAAGGATTAGGTAGAGCTTTTACACCACTACCTGTAGCTGCAATGGATGCAGCTGAAATTGGAAGTAGAGTCGCGAAAGGTGAATCGGCATCAGATATTTTAACAAGTCCAACTACTTATATGAATTTAGCTTTCTTAGAAGGTCTTCCTAAAACACCAGGCCAATATCCATCCGCTGGAGCTTTAGGCAAAGTAAAAGATTTCTTTAATTTAAAAAATGTATCGGCAACCGCTGAACCTGGAATTATGAGTGCAGCATTAAGAATGGGTTTAAGTCCAAGAGTGATAGCAGGAGCTGGAAGATTTTTAGGAATACCAGGTCTTATTGCTTCAAGTTTGTATACAGGATATGATATGTATAACGAATACAAAGAAAATAAAAAACGTGAAGAATTAGGATTACCAAATGATTAGACGAGATTTTTTAAAATTTTTAGGAGCAGGAGTTGCTTCATTACCCATGGTTGGAAAATTATTTAAAGAAGGTGCTCCTGAAATTAAAGCAGCTGCAAAAGGTATCATAAGATCATTGCCTAGAGTAAAAGGAATGCCAGAATGGTTTTCACCACTTGTTAATAAAATTATGAAAGAAGGTTCTGATATTTCCCCTAAAGTTAAAAATGTTGAAGATATGACTACGGTTAAAAAATTAGAAATACCATCTAAAACTGGAGAACCGGAAATAATTACACTTACTGAAAATAAAATAACAGGAGAAATTACTATTGAATCTAAAACTGGAGGAGTAGCAGATTCCCCTTTTGAAGTAACTTATAGACCACCTAAAACAGATATTAATTTAGAAACAGGTAAAGAAGTAAAATATCCAGGTGATTTTTATGTAGTAGAGAATAGGCCAAGACCTGATTCTACTAACCCAGGTAAAGTTGAATTTGATTATGATACTTTTCACATTGATGATGCGTATAGCGATATTGAAAAATTAGAAAAAATTGGAACTGGAAAAATAAAAAATTTAGGAAAAGCCGAAGAAAGAATAAAAAGTAAACAAAGAACAGAAGAAAGTCCTTACGAAGATATTATGGATAGATACCCAGAACCAGATTATGCGGATGGTGGTTTAGCTAGTTTTGCAAATGGTGGACTTGCTCCTATTACAAATAGAACACCTATTGCACCTGGATATTATAAGGGAGGATCTATTAGTAAGGGTGAACCTGTTAATACAGATTTGACAAGAACTGTTCCACCTGTTAAAGGTCCTAATTCACAAGGTGTTGAAACATTATTCAAAAGAAGGTATAGATAATCATGGCTGATATAGATAAGGCGTTGCCTAATACATTAATGGATGGCATGCAACTTCCTAATCAAGGAGTTGATCAAATAATCCAAGAACCAGAAGTAGTACCAACTGAAGGTGCTCAAGTTATTCCAACTGAAGATGGCGGTGCAGAAATTTCTTTTGATCCACAAGCTGAAGCAATGGAAGGTGGTCAAGATCATGATGCAAATTTAGCAGAATTTTTAGATGATAAAATACTTGGAGAAGTAGGATCTGATCTTCAAGAAAAATATACGGATTACAAATCATCAAGACAAGATTGGGAACAAACTTATGTTAAAGGTTTAGATCTTTTAGGATTTACTTATAAAACTAGAACACAACCATTTAGAAATGCATCAGGTGTAACTCATCCAGTGCTTTCAGAAGCAGTAACACAATTTCAAGCTCAAGCTTATAAAGAATTATTACCTGCAGGTGGACCAGTTAGAACTGAAATCGTAGGATTATCTGATCGTAATAAAGAAGATCAAGCAAATCGTGTTAAAGATTTTATGAACTATCAAATTATGGATGTCATGAAAGAATATGAACCCGAATTTGATCAAATGTTATTTTATTTACCATTATCAGGATCTACGTTTAAAAAAGTTTATTACGATGCAATGTTACAAAGAGCAGTATCTAAATTTATTCCATCAGATGATTTAATTGTACCTTATACCGCAACTTCATTAGAAGATGCTGAAGCAATTATTCATGTAATTAAAATTTCTGAAAATGACTTAAAGAAACAACAAGTATCTGGATTTTATAAAGATGTTGAATTAGGTGAACCACCATTACAACAAGATGAAATTGAAAAGAAACAATTAGAATTACAAGGTATTAGAGTTTCTAAACAAGCAGATGTTTATACGCTTTTAGAATGTCATGTTAATTTAGATCTAGAAGGTTTTGAAGATAAAGATCAAAATGGTGAGCCCACAGGTATTAAACTTCCTTACATTGTAACTATTGAAGAAAGTTCAAGAGAAGTTTTATCTATAAGACGTAATTATAAAGCAGATGATTTATTAAAGAAAAAAACTAGTTACTTTGTGCATTTTAAATTTTTACCGGGACTTGGATTTTATGGTCTTGGTTTAATTCACATGATAGGTGGATTATCAAGAACTGCTACACAAGCTTTAAGACAGTTATTAGATGCAGGAACTTTAGCTAATTTACCAGCAGGATTTAAAATGCGTGGTATTAGAGTTAGAGATGATGCACAACCAATTCAACCAGGTGAATTTAGAGATGTAGATGCTCCTGGAGGAAATCTCCGTGATGCGTTTATGCCATTACCATTTAAAGGACCTGATGCAATCTTATTACAATTAATGGGAGTTGTCGTTGATGCAAGTCAACGCTTCGCGAGCATCGCAGATGCCCAAGTGGGTGATATGAATCAACAGGCAGCTGTTGGAACAACAATGGCATTACTTGAAAGAGGATCAAGAGTGATGTCAGCAATTCATAAAAGAATTTACGCTGCAATGAAACAAGAGTTTCAATTATTAGCAAATGTATTTTCAACTTATCTACCACCAGTTTATCCATATGATGTTGTAGGTGGACAAAGACAAATTAAACAAACTGACTTTGATGATAAAGTAGATATCATTCCAATCGCAGATCCAAATATATTTTCTCAATCACAAAGAATTGCATTAGCACAAACACAATTACAACTTGCACAATCAAATCCACAAATTCATGACTTGTATCAAGCTTATAGAAAAATGTATGAAGCAATGGGTGTTAAAGATATTGATTTAATACTTCCTGCTCCACAACAACCAATGCCAATGGATCCAAGTTTAGAACATATTACTGCAATGGCAGCAAAACCATTCCAAGCTTTTCCTGGCCAAGATCATAAAGCACACATTGATGCACATTTAAATTTCATGCAATTAAATATGGTTAGAAATAATCCGTTAACAGTTGCTGCAATTCAAAAAAATATACTTGAACATATTTCTTTAATGGCTCAAGAACATGTACAAGTAGAATTTGTGCAAGAATTACAACAGATACCTATGTTACAGCAACAAATACAAACAAACCCACAAGCCGCGCAACAATTACAACGTATCTCTATACAAATTGAAGCAAGAAAATCTCAATTAGTAGCTGAGATGATGAAAGATTTTGCTGAAGAAGAAAATAAAGTTATAGGTCAATTTGATTCTGACCCATTATTGAAGCTAAAGTCACGTGAAGTTGACTTAAAAGCACTAGAAAATGAGCAAAAACGTAAAGAAGCTGAAGATAGGATCAATTTAGACAAGCTAAAAGCTCTATTAAATCAAAATAATGAAGAAAATAAGCTTGCACAAAACGAAGATTTAGCTAAACTGCGTGCTAGTGTAAGTCTTGCAAAACAGAGTGCACCAAAAACTAATAGATAAGGAAATTTTATGGAAAAAAAACCAGGAAAAGTAAAAAAAGTGATGCACGAGTTTAAAGCAGGAAAATTACATTCAGGTAAATCTGAAAAAATAGTTAAAAACCCAAAACAAGCGATAGCAATCGCATTATCGGAGGCAGGTATGTCAAAAAAAGGTTATGCAAAAGGCGGAGCTGTAAAAGGAAATGATGATTCATCATCTGTTTATGGAACACAAGTTGGAAGTCATGATAAATTTTTAAATTCTGATGGCTATAAAAAAGGCGGCATTGATGTTGAAGTTACAAATAAAATGGAAACACAAAGTGTACAAGTAAAAGGTCAAAGCAGAATGTTACCAGATAAAAAATCTAAAGCTGAATGGTACTAGTATGTTACCAATGCTTGGAGCTATTGCACCGTTAGCAAAAATTCTTTTTAACACAATTGAAAAAGCAATTCCTGACAAAGATCTTCAAGCTAAATTAAAAGCTGATTTACAAACTCAATTACTACAATCACATACTCAAGAACTACAAGCTGCAGCTAAAATAGTTGAAGCTGAAGCAAAAGCTGGCTGGTTTGCTAGCTCTTGGAGACCACTTTTAATGTATGTTTTGATCTTTATTTTAGTATGGAACTATGTTATAGGACCTGTTATAAAAGTATTCACAGGAGCAATTATCTCCTTTGAACTACCTGGCGATGTTTGGACATTATTAAATGTTGGACTCGGAGGTTATGTGATTGGGCGCAGCGCAGAGTCGGTAGCTCGCACAATGGCGAATAAACCGACGAACATTAACCAGGAAAACGGATAAGGAGAAAAAATGAGAAACGATTTTAAACAAAGACCAAGACCAGCATTCAGAGGCGGCGGAATTGCTCTTAGAGGATTAGGTGCAGCACTTAGAGGCGGCGGAATTGCTCAAAGAGGAATGGGAGTTGCTTTAGCTAAAGGCGGAAAAGCTTTTGGTGGAAAAGAAACTTATGGTGAAGAATTAGCAGAAGCAAAATCTGTTAAGTCTGGAAAAACTTCTCCTAAAGCTTTTGTAAAAAAAGAAAAAGCTGAAAAGCATAAAGGCGAAGAATTAAAAAGTTTAGGCAAACAAGCTAAGATGATTAAGTCTGGAAAAAAATCTCCAGAAGCTTATGCTAAAGAAGAAACTGCTGAGTATATGAAAAAAGGCGGCAGAGCTAAAAAGAAAAAATAATGTCTGGACTTGGAAAACAATTAAGAGGAACTGGTGTTGCAAAAGTTATTAATGCAAGAACTGGTTTTAAAGATGGATCATTTCCTGATTTAACAGGTGATGGTAAAGTTACTAAAGCAGATATATTAAAAGGAAGAGGTGTTTTTAAAAAAGGTGGTTCTTCTAAACCAGGTCTTTGGGCAAATATAAATCGTAGAAAAAAATTAGGTATATCAAGACCTAAATCTCAAACTACTATTTCTAAAAAAGCTTACGCAAATATGAAAGCTGGTTTCCCTAAAAAGAAAAAATAATTATGGCAAATATATTAAAAGGTATTAGTGTTATTGATAGAGTAAGCCCTAAAGTTAAAAACAAAGGTGTAAGTAAATCAAAAGGTAATATATCAAAAAATGTAGGTCAAATAAAAAAGTATCAAGACGAACGTGAAGCTATAATGGAAGAAAACTTAGAAAGAGCTAAAGAAGGAAAAAAATCTATTTATGGAACAACTGAAGAAACACAAAAAGAACTTGAAAAATTAAGAGGGGAAAAAAGAACATTTCCATCAAGAGAAATGAGAGAACTTGATGAAGGTTTAGAATTTGAAAAAACATCTGAATATAAAAAAGGTGGTTTAGTTGGAAGAGGACAAGGAAAAGCAATTATAATTAAAAAAACAAAAATGTATTAATGGCGAGATTAAGTGAGAAGCCTTTCCAAGACAAAAGAAAAAAACCAATTACTGTAAAAGGCACAAAAACTAAAGATATTTCTTTTAATCCTGTTGTAAATTCTGCTTTTAAAAAAGGTGGATTTATTGCTAAAGGTTGTGGTAAAGTAATGAAGGATAGAAGAAAAGTTACAAAAGTATATTAATATGATAAAATCTAGAGGAATGGGTAGAGCTTATCTTGCATCTGGTGGTACACCAGCTTGGCAACGTAAAGAAGGTAAATCTGAATCTGGTGGATTAAATAAAAAAGGTATTGCATCCTATAGACGTGCAAACCCAGGTTCTAAATTATCAATGGCAGTAACTACTAAACCAAGTAAGTTGAAAAAAGGTTCAAAAGCTGCTAATAGAAGAAAATCTTTTTGTGCGAGAATGAGTGGTATGAAGAAGAGATTAACCTCAGCTAAAACCGCCCGCGATCCAAACTCAAGGATTAACAAATCATTGAGAAAGTGGAATTGCTAATGGAAACGGTAGACGTAGCTTATAAACTACAACGCTTCATGAAAGCGCAGTTAGAAAATCTAACTTTAACTATAACTTCTGGTGGGGTTGACAATATGGAAAATTACAAGTATATACTTGGACAAATTCGCACATACGAATTTTTATTACAGGAAATCTCTAACCTGCTAAACAACAAGGAGCTAAAAGAAGATGCCGGAAACATTGTTAAACTCGACTGAAGTACCTAAAACTGTTCTAGGTCTAGAACAAAAATATCAAGAAGAAAATAAAAAAATTGAAGATAAAACAGTAAGAGCTGAAAATATTTCAGAATCATTAATTGATAGTTTACCAAATCCAACTGGATGGAGACTATTAGTATTACCATTTACACCTAAAGATAAAACTAAAGGTGGAATTATTATATCACAAGAATCATTAGACAAATTAAGGATAGCTACTAACTGTGGTTATGTATTAAAAATTGGACCATTAGCGTATAACGATAAAGAGCGTTATCCAACAGGTCCATGGTGTAAAAAAGGAGATTGGGTTATCTTTGCTCGTTATGCGGGTTCAAGATTACCAATAGAGGGTGGAGAAGTGCGACTACTAAACGATGACGAAGTACTTGGGACTATTAAAAATCCTGAAGATGTTCTTCATCATATTTAAACATAGGAGGCACTATGCCAATAGAAGAAAAAAGACCAAAGAACGATCCGTTAATTGATGTCGGCGAAAAAGAAGGCGCTGAGATAGAACTGGATAACAACGAGCAAGCGAAAGCTGCTGCGGAGGAGAAAAAAGAAGAAAAAATAGAAGTTCAACAAGAAGCTGAAAAACCTGTTGAAGCTAAAATAGAAAAATCTACTGAAGATAAAGACGAGTTAGAAGAATATAGCGAAGGTGTTAAAAAACGTATTGCTAAATTAACTCGTAAAATGAGAGAAGCTGAAAGACAAAGAGAAGAAGCTTTAGCTTATGCTCAATCTGTTCAAAAAGAAAAAACTCAGATTGAATCTAGAATACTTAAAACAGATCAAAGATATGTTTCTGAATTTGAAACTAGAGTTAATGCTAGTTTAGCTAATGCTAAAATAGCTCTTAAATCAGCTATAGATTCTCAAGATGTAGATGCTCAAGTTAATGCGCAACAACAAATTGCTGAATTAACTATGGAATCTGCTAGATTAAAATCTATTAAAGCAGCTCAACAAGATTTACCAGCTAAAGAAAAAGAGGTTACAATTACACCTCAACAAACTACTCAAACTGCTTCAGTTGACCCTAAAGCAGAAGATTGGGCAGTTAAAAATGATTGGTTTGGTAAAGATTCTGCAATGACTTATACTGCATTTGATTTGCATAAGAAACTTGTAGAAGATGAAGGTTTTGATCCTAAAAGCGACGAATACTATGATGAAATTGATAAAAGAATAAGACTTGAATTTCCTCATAAATTTGGTACAAAGGAAAACATATCTACAGAAAGAGCGAAACCCGCTCAAGTTGTAGCTTCGGCTAATCGTCCTAGCCAATCAGGACGCAAAAAAACTGTGAAGCTCACACCATCACAGGTAGCAATTGCTAAAAGATTAGGTGTGCCACTTGAAGAATATGCGAAACATTTAACCACGAAGGAGGTATAGGCATATGGTAAACGAAAACAAAACAATTAAGACTTCCCGTGCGAGCGAAACAAGGTCTAAAAATGATAGACCTAAAGTTTGGACTCCACCATCATCTCTAGACGCACCGCCTGCGCCGGACGGATTTAGACATAGATGGATAAGAGCTGAATCATTAGGCTTTGATGATACTAAAAATATCACAGGCAGAATGAGATCAGGTTATGAATTAGTTAGATCTGATGAATATCCTGAACAGAATTATCCTGTTGTCAAAGACGGCAAATACGCGGGGGTTATTGGAGTTGGCGGCCTAGTGCTGGCTAGGGTACCTGAAGAGATCGCTAAGTCTCGTGAAGATTACTTTGCAAAAAGAACTCAAGAACGAGCTGACGCTATTGCAAACGATCCTATGAAGGAACAGCATCCAAGTATGCCAATCAGCAGTGATAGGCAAACTCGTGTAACTTTTGGTGGTACAAAGAAGGACTAATTATTTAGTAATTCCTACCCAACAAAGTTTAAAATAAACTTAAAGGAGTAAATAATATGGCAAACACAACTAAAGCCTTTGGTCTTAGACCACTAGGCAAAGTAGGTGGTGGATATGCTAGCGGTGGACAAGACCAATTTTACATTCTTGATAATCAGTCAACAGCTCTTTATCAAGGTGATTTAGTTGCTCTTACAGCTACAGGAACTGTTGTTCCGGTAACTTCGTCTGCTACTAGTAACGTATTAGGAGTATTCAACGGTTGTTTAATCGAAGTGAATCCTAATAACAGAAACAAACCTACATGGCAAAACTACTACACACAAACTGATGTTGCTCAAGGTAACATTCAAGCGTATGTAGTTGACGATCCAAATCAACTATACTTGGTTAAATCAACAGGTACTGCTCTAGGAGTAAGTGCTGTCGGTGTAGCTTTTGATATTTTATATGCTGCTGGAAGTTCCGTAAATGGAATCTCTGCAGATCTATTAGATCTAGCTTCATCTACAAGTGGACAATTATTAGTATTAAGCCCATCTCAATTTATTGGGAACGAAGTGGCTGTTGCTAGTGAGGACTTCATTGTGAAGATTAAATCAGGTCAATCAATACTATAAGGAGTATATAAACTATGGCTATCTCAAGATCACAACTAGTTAAAGAACTAGAACCAGGTTTAAACGCTCTGTTTGGACTTGAATACAAACGTTACGAAAACGAGCACGAAGAAATCTTTGATAAAGAAACTTCTGAAAGAGCATTTGAAGAAGAAGTTATGTTATCAGGATTTGGTAATGCTGCGATAAAAGCTGAAGGATCAGGCGTGTCTTATGACCAAGCCAATGAGACTTTCACTGCTAGATATACGCACAATACGATAGCTCTTGCGTTCGCAATCACTGAAGAAGCGATTGAGGACAACTTGTATGATAGACTTGCGTCTAGATATACAAAAGCATTAGCTAGATCTATGGCGAATACTAAGCAAGTAACAGCTGCTAACGTACTAAATAATGGTTTCAGCACTTCCTTCCCAGGTGGTGATGGATCTCCATTATTCTCTACAACTCACGCTACTATTTCTGGAACTTTCAGTAATACATTAGCTACAGCTGCAGACTTAAACGAAACTTCATTAGAACAGTCGTTGATTGACATCGCGAACTTCACTGATGAACGTGGCTTAAAAGTTGCTGCTCAAGGAATGAAATTAGTAATTCCTGTGCAATTGCAATTTACAGCTGATCGTTTAATGAAATCTGCTGGTAGAGTTGGAACTTCTGATAACGATATCAATGCAATTAGAAATATGGGAATGGTTTCTGGTGGATACACTGTAAATCACTTCTTAACAGATTCTGATGCATTCTTTATCAAAACAGATGTACCAAACGGTATGAAGTATTTTGAAAGATCTCCTATCAGAACATCGATGGAAGGTGATTTCGATACAGGTAACGTTAGATACAAAGCTAGAGAAAGATATTCATTTGGATTCTCGGATCCAAGAGGAATGTACGGTTCTCCAGGAGCGTAATAACTTTAATTTACAGGGCGGGCTTGACTCGCCCTGTAAATCACTATAAAGACATCCGTGAGAAGATGACCTACCTAGTAAAAATATTTATAAACGGCATTAAAATCCAATTCACATTGGAATCTGACATCATAAATTCAACAGAATCATTATATCAGAAAGTACTTGACTTTCTGGGAAAAATGAGTAAAGAACAATTAGAAAAAAGTACTACTAATAAACATATTAGTAACTTTTTTTACATAACCTATGAGGAGGTTGCAGATGGATCAAGTACAAAACCTTTACAAGAAGAAAAGGTTGTTAGAACTTGATTGGGAACAGGCTCATGTTGAAGAGGGTAGATACTCTCTAGACATGGTTAAAATAGACGAAGAGATTCGTTCTGTTGTTAACCAAATTAAGAAGGCTGAAGCAGAAATTGCTTACAGACAGATTAAAATTGAGATAGCTGCTCCTGATTTTTCAGTAGCTAGTTAAAGACTAGTTACAAAATAGGGTAAAAAACATCATTTTTGATGCAGGGATCTCTTGCACTATTCAATAAATTAAGTTATATTTTATTCACTATACATTAACATCTGATGTAGACGCGTATAGTCGACATGCCTAATGACTACATTGGATTAATAGGAGGATAAAAACATGGCAAATAAAAGCACGTTTCAAGGATATGTAAGAACATATGGTGGACAAGATAAAAGTTCTGGAGTTGATCCAGGAGTTTTAGTTGCATCTACACTTATTACTTTCTTATCATCAACAACAACAGCAACTGCAGTATCAGTTGGAGCAACTGTAAATAGTTTAGCTCCATTTGTATTACCACAAGGTGCTATACCACTTAGTTTTGCGGTATTGTCTACTTCAGGTGGTGGAGCAACAACTACAGTAAATTTAGGATCAGCGGGCAGTACAACAGGTATTGCTAATAATTTAGTTACTGGTGCTAAAGGTGTAGTTGCACTTACTGGAACTTTAGTAGTTGCAGCAGGACTTACAGCTAATACAACAGTTGTAGGAAGTGTTGGATCTACAGCAGGTACAGGTAACGTTTCAGGTATATTCACATATACATTTAATGACGGTACAGGTAAACCTGGTGAAGAATCATAAAATAATTAATATTCTT
>Ga0214923_10005852_pt1 | contig 14061 bp, 16 predicted proteins | sample LL1510_MetaG_FD_177993 | JGI IMG/M metagenome (GOLD analysis project Ga0214923, IMG submission 177993) | Freshwater microbial communities from Lake Lanier, Atlanta, Georgia, United States - LL-1510 | ecosystem: Environmental > Aquatic > Freshwater > Lake | place: USA: Georgia | collected... | reverse complement strand
AAGTCGAAGTACTAAAAGCTAACGTTGACAAAGACCTTGCAGCTCAGCGCGCGCAAACCGAACAAGAACTTGCAACCCTGCGTGCTAATTCAGAATCTGAATTAAGCACCCTACGTAGCGAAACTGACAAGAGCACATCATCACAAATCGCCGCAGCCCAAGCTGAAGCCAAGCGTTTACAAACCGAAGCAACAAATGCGGCACAAGCAATGCTTGAAAAAGCAACGGGTGATGCCCAGGCGCTTCTTGCAAAAGCAACTGGCGACGCTCAAGCGTTACTTGAAAAGGCATCCGGCGATGCTCGCGCGTTAGGCGAAGACTCCAGTAAGAGTCACGCTGCGACAATTGCTGACGCGCAAGCGAAACTTCAATCTTCGGAAAAGCAAGCGGAACTTATTGTTTCCCAAGCCCAAACCAAAGCAGATGAAATTGTTCGAACGGCATCACAAGAGTCTCGCGCTGAAGCAGAATCTTTACGCCAAGCTGCAATTGCATACCGTGACAGCGTTTTAGTTTCTGTCGATGCAAATCGTAAGGTTCTTGACGATCTAACAAAGCGCATCGCAGAACTTCGCGCTCAGTGGTCTGATGCGCAATCAACAATGACCCAGATTTCAAATCAAGCAGGCGCCCGGTTTACTGAGGCTGAAGCAGCAGCAGCAGATGTATTCGCAAGAATCACGGATAGCCGCGCTGCATTGACTGACACTTTCGCCAATTTTGCGCAAGAGATCAAGGCAAACGTAAAGACTGAAGATAACTAGTTATTAGTTAGGTTTGAAAGTTCGGTTGCGTTAGTCTGAAATTATGCGCATTGAAGCACGTAATTTAGATAAGCATTTTCGCAACGTTCATGCAGTTAAAGAACTTTCGTTCACAGTTGAGCCAGGACGTGTCACTGGATTTTTAGGACCAAATGGTTCCGGAAAATCGACAACCATGCGCCTAATGCTTGGGCTAGACAACGGTGGCGGCGAAACACTTTTTGACGGAAAGAAACTCTCCAGCCATCTCCCGGTAACCCGCACAATCGGCGCGCATCTGGATGCAAAGTTCTTTCACCCAAAACGTACGGCTTACTCACATTTGCGAATGCTTGGTGCTGAAGCGGGAATTAGCAAAGCTCGAGTCCACGAAGTTTTAAAGCTCGTTGGCCTTGAATCCGTTGCAAAGAAACGTCCGGGCGGCTTTTCCTTAGGCATGGGACAGCGCCTTGGATTAGCTGGCGCAATCCTTGCTGATCCTCAGGTCTTGATGTTGGACGAGCCGGCTAACGGTTTAGATCCGCAATCAATTCAATGGCTACGTGATTTCTTAAAGCAATATGCTTCGACGGGAAAGTCAGTCCTGGTTAGTAGCCATTTACTTAGCGAAATGGAATTGCTAGCCGATGATGTAGTCGTGATTGCTCGTGGCAATCTAATTGCTGCGGAATCTATGCCAACATTCTTGTCTCGTGCAACCGGATCTGCCGTTGTTGCGAGAAGTCCCCAAAGTGACAAACTCTCTGAAGTCTTAAGTGCACAAGGAATTGCGTCAACATCGGACGGTGCCAGAACTATTGTGATTCCTGGCCAAACAACGGATCTCATTGGCGAGATTGCTTTTACAAATGGAATCGCACTTTCAGAATTGTCGCCACGCACTGCAAGTCTGGAACAAGTTTTCCTTGAACTGACCGAATCCGGTCAAGAGTACCGACTTGGAGAAACGTCATGATTTCAAATTTGATTTATGAATGGCGTCGACTTTGGTCAGTGCGCGCATCTTGGATTATGACTTTTGTGTACCTGGTTATCACCGGACTACTTGGTGCTGGGCCACTGTTCTTGGGTGACCCACAGTCCAATGGCCTAAATGTTCAAACCTGGAAAGGTTTGTACAGTACTAATGCAAACTTCCTGTGCCTTGTAATGCTTTCGGTTGTTGCATCACAATTTTTCGGTCACGAATATCGGTATGGCACAATTCGATTAACGCTAACGGAATTTCCGAGACGGGAACGCGTGCTTCTTGCAAAGACGCTTGTGCTTGCGGCTTATGTAACTATCTCAACATTCCTAGGCTGGGCCGTTCTTGGCGTAGTTGGATTTATGGCGCCAGAAGGATCAATTGGTACTGAAGGTCCTGGATTAAACATCAACGGCGGGGAAGCATCCGAGTTATGGCAAGTTTTAGTTTTTGGATTTGCTTACTGCATAGTGGCAATGAGCTTGACGATGATCACACGAAACTTAGCCCTTGGTATCGTACTTCCGCTTTTAGTGTTCGCAGTTATTGAAAATTTGATTGTTCTATTTTCAGGACTGGCAAATGGCAAAATGGATTGGATTGTGGACGTGTTGCCATTTACAAACGGAACAGCTTGGTTAACACACCTACCCGATAGTTCAAATGCTGGATTAATTTTTACCGCTTGGGTTTTGGCTTTATATCTAATCGGTTCGGCAATGTTCTTTAAGCGAGACGCATAACAATGTTCGAGGCAATTTCCCGTAAGCAGATCCAACAATCTTTAGTCGTTGGCCTTTTGGCTGGAATCCTGGCTGGCATGTTTGGAGTTGGCGGCGGATTCTTGATGGTCCCGCTCTATGTAATCTGGATGGGCCTTGATCAACGTCGCTCACATGCAACTTCACTCGCCGCAGTGCTGCCAATTGCCGTTGCTGGTGCAATTGGATATTCGACTTCGGGGTATGTGGATTGGCATGCGGTAGCTGCCTTATTGGCCGGCTCATTTTTTGGCGCACTCTACGGCGTGAAGCTTTTGAGCCAGGTATCACTGAAGTTCTTGCAACTAGGTTTTGCTGCTCTTCTGTATCTATCTGCAATGCGATTGATTTGGTCTTCGGCGCCACATCAACTTCTCGAAGGCGTGGCTGCAATCATCTTTTTGGTGATGGTCGGGTTCTTTGCCGGCGTGATGTCAGGGCTTTTTGGAGTTGGCGGCGGGATCGTCATGGTGCCTGCTTTGATCATTGCCTCAGGAATGGATTCGCTCACGGCCCGCGGCACCAGCCTTGCTGTTATTGTCGGATCGGCAATTTCTGGAACTGTTGCCAACCTGCGAAAAGGCAATATAGATGTGGCTTTTGCCTTGCTAACTGGGCTGGCCGGAGTTCCTGCCACATTCATCGGGGTTTACCTCAGCCAACAGGTTCCCCAGCGGGCAGCTTTGATCCTGTTTTCCTTAATTTTGATCGCAATTGCGACCCAACAAGCCCGAAAAGTCCAACTCGGTTCTGCGGTACATTAAGGATCACCCTAGGCTCGTACCTAATTGATCTAAGGCGGAATTGCTGATGTTGGTATTTATCCCAGCGGAAACCAGGGCGGGAGAACGTCGCGTTGGTTTAACACCGGAAGGTGCCCAAAAGCTCGTAAAGCTCGGGTTAACAGTTGCTATCCAAGAAGGTGCTGGCCAGGCTTCGGGTTATCACGATGATGAATATAAAGCCGTTGGCACACAGACAGTTTCTGGAATTTCTGCCCTAAGTTCCGCAGACGTAGTTGCCTCGGTACGTCCATTAGAAAATGACTCAGTTTCACAATTAAAGGCTGGCGCTTTAACAATTTCGTTCTTGTCGCCAACAAACGATGCCCAGACCATTAAGTCGTTAGCAGATAAAAAAGTCACTTCACTTTCCTTCGACGTATTGCCACGTATCTCGCGTGCGCAATCCATGGATGCACTAACCTCGCAAGCACTTTGTGCCGGTTACCGCACAGTACTTATTGCAGCAGAGCGAGCACCAAAGTTTTTCCCAATGTTGATGACTGCAGCTGGCACAATCCCACCTGCAAAAGTTTTAGTTCTCGGTGCTGGCGTTGCAGGTTTGCAGGCGATGGCAACCGCTCGTCGACTTGGCGCAATTGTTAGCGCGTATGACGTTCGTGCATCAAGCGCGGATGAAGTTAAATCAATGGGCGCAACTTTCTTAGATTTAGGTCTAGATGAAGTCGAAGGTGCCGGTGGTTATGCACGCGAAATGACACCAGAACGCGCAAAAGCTCAGCAAGATGCACTTAAGAAATTTATTTCTGAATCAGATGTTGTCATCACAACTGCGGCCGTTCCTGGTCGTAAAGCCCCAACGCTTATTACTAGCGACATGATGAGTGCAATGAAGCCAGGTGCGATCATTGTTGATCTTGCAGCAGAGTCTGGCGGAAACGTTGATGGCAGCGTTGCGGGTCAAGATGTTGTATTAAATGTCCCAGGTGGATCAATAACTTTGATTGGTTGTAAAGATTTGGCTAGTCAACTCGCAGTGCACGCAAGCAAGTTATACGCCCAAAACGTAGTTTCACTTTTAACCTTGATGACTGCTGAAGGTGTAGTAACACCTGATTATTCGGATGAAGTCGTCCAAGGGTCTGCCGTTGTATTTAACGGGGAGATAAAGAATGCAATGGCGCGCGAAACTTTGAATTTACCTGCACTAGCAACCGGAGAGGGTGAATAGTCATGGATTCAATTGCATTATTAACTATTTTCATACTTAGTATTTTTGTTGGTATTGAAGTTGTTTCAAAAGTATCTGCGATTCTGCACACACCTTTGATGTCTGGTGCCAATGCAATTCACGGTGTTGTACTGGTGGGTGCGATCTTGGTTACAGGCAAAGCGACTGACAATGTTCAGCTTTACCTTGGTTTAGTGGCTATTGTGCTGGCCTCGATCAACATGGTTGGCGGCTTTGTTGTAACTGACCGAATGCTTGAAATGTTTAAGCCCAAGAAGACTGAAAAGGAAGAGGTGTCCAAATGACACCTACCTGGGTTCGCTTAGCTGAACTGCTTGCTGCCGTTTTATTCATCCTTGCGCTCAAGGGTTTGTCTTCACCAAAAACTGCCCGTCGCGGTAATTTACTAGGCGCTGCTGGCGCTGCGATTGCAACTGCTGTTGCATTTTTCTATGGTCAAGAATTCTTTGGTGGACCGGTTCAGCATCTTCCCGAAATTTTGATTGCTATTGCAATTGGTTCAATCATTGGTTGGATTGCAGCTCGTCGAGTTCAAATGACTCAGATGCCACAGATGGTTGCCCTCTTTAATGGTGTCGGCGGCGGTGCAGCAGCCGTAATTTCAGTGATTGAATTCTTGTCTGTTCATTCCGAAAGCGTTGCAATGCTAACCGCAACAATTTTCACAGTGGTTGTTGGTTCAGTATCGTTCACTGGCTCATTGCTAACGTTTGCAAAACTTCAAGAGTTAATGACTTCGCGACCAGTTGTAATTCCACTTGGCCGCTTCATCACAATTGGTGTTGCAGTTGGAACCGTTGCAACTGCAGTTCTTCTAGTTTTGAATCCAACAAACTCATTGCTTTGGTTACTGCTGGGACTTTCATTAGCGCTAGGTATTTTGTTAGTGCTGCCTGTTGGTGGGGCAGACGTTCCAATTGTTATCTCACTACTTAACGCATTCACTGGATTGTCAGTTGCGGCTTCAGGCTACGTACTAGGCAACGTACTTTTGATTGTGGCTGGTACACTTGTTGGTGCATCGGGCACATTGCTAACTCGCATGATGGCTCAAGCCATGGGTCGTCCATTAACAAACACTTTGTTTGGCGCATTCACGGCAAAGGCTTCAACTTCGACAGCATCTGCTGAAGACCGCCCAGTTAAGTCAGCATCACCAGAAGATGTTGCCATCATGCTTGCATACGCTCGCAAGGTAATCATCGTTCCGGGTTATGGCCTAGCAGTTGCGCAAGCGCAAAATACAATCCGCGAACTTGTTGAACTTCTTGTGGCCAAGGGCATCGAAGTTGATTACGCAATTCACCCGGTAGCTGGCCGCATGCCAGGACACATGAACGTGCTTCTTGCTGAAGCGAATGTGCCTTACGACCAGCTAAAGGAAATGGATGAAATTAATCCAGAGTTCCCAGCTACTGACGTTGCTCTAGTTGTTGGCGCGAACGATGTGGTTAATCCGGCAGCTCGCGATGACAAGACGGCACCGATCTATGGCATGCCAATCCTGAACGTCGATCAAGCCCAACAGGTTGTTTTCCTGAAGCGCTCAATGCGGCCAGGATTTGCTGGTATCGAAAACGAAGTTCTCTTCGATCCAAAAACTTCGCTGCTATTTGGCGACGCAAAGGAATCTTTGACCAAGGTAGTTGGCTCGCTGAAAACCCTTTAATAAACTAATGAAAGAGCCTGGCCGAATAGGTCAGGTTTTTAGTTTATGGCGGTATCGGTGGGAACCGCGGATTTTCACTCCGATTGCAGTGATTCTCACGAATCACGCAATCCGCTCCCAAATCCCGGTAATACAAAATAAAAAATCCTTTGACCTGACGGTCAAGGAATTTTTCATGGCGGTATCGGTGGGATTTGAACCCACGGTGCGCTTGCACGCACACAACTTTTCGAGAGTTGCACCTTCGGCCGCTCGGACACGATACCGAGATCAAGATTACTAGTTATTTAATGCCAACCGAAATCGTTCAGTTATCGATGGTTCTTAAAAAACTCACTCAAGATTGCACTGCACTCATCCGCTAAAACTCCTGAGACAACCTCAGGTCGATGCGGCAATCTACGATCGCGCACTACATCCCAGAGTGATCCAACTGCACCAGCCTTGTCATCGAAGGCACCAAAAACAATTCGCTCAATTCGAGCTTGAACTGCTGCGCCAGCACACATCGTGCAAGGCTCAAGAGTTACCACCAAAGTGTGGTCATCTAGGCGCCATGAATTACTTGCAATTGCAGCTTCGCGCATAGCGACAATCTCTGCATGACTCATCGGATCGTTATCAATTTCTCGAGTGTTGAAACCTTGACCAACAACTTCTCCCTGAGAATTAAGCACGATTGCCCCAACTGGGACGTCACCTTGCTGCAAAGCTTTTGCAGCAAGATCTAAAGCCGACCTCATCGCTTCATTGAATTCAAGGTTAAACACATATTCATTGTTTCACTTTTGCTCTCGATTTTTCACAACGCCAAAACTTTGTTATTCTTCAAACAGGTCAAGAGTGATAGCGATAAGTCCCGGCTAGCTATCCGACAACCCTTGCAGACCGCGATGGGGTGCCTCCGGATGAGGACCTGGCCACGTAAGTGGCAAGCGCGGGTCCATAACAGGGCCCAACATGGGTGAACAACCGTTGACCCATGCCACCTGAAGTATCAAGGAGACAAGCGTGAAGAACGCATCAACAAGTCGATTTGGCATTGCCCTAGTTGCAGCATCAGCGCTGCTATTAACCGCATGCTCATCGTCAAACGAAACAGCCGCATCCTCAGCACCAACTGCAGCCGAAACCGCAGCAGGTGCATGTGCACCAGAGAGCTTGCAGACACTAACAACAGGCAAGCTTGCAATCGCAACTGGCGAACCTGCTTACTACCCATGGGTTATCGATGACAAGCCTGAATCAGGCGAAGGCTTTGAATCAGCAGTTGCTTATGCAGTTGCAGCCCAACTTGGTTTTGCGAAAGAAGACGTATCTTGGGTCCGTACCACATTTGATGGTGCAATCACCCCAGGTGCAAAGGATTTTGACTTCAACTTGCAGCAGTTCTCAATCACTGAAGAGCGTAAAGCAGCTGTTGATTTCTCAAGCCCTTACTACTCAGCACCACAGGCAATCGTTTCCTACACAGGCAGCCCAATCGAAGGTAAGACAACCATCGAAGAACTTAAGGGTGCAAAGCTAGGTGCGGGAGTTGGAACAACATCACTAGATGCAATCAAAACTGTATTCGGTTCCGAACCACAGGCATTCAATGACAACGCTGCTGCCGTAGCTGCGCTTAAGAATGGTCAGATCGACGGTATCGTCGTTGACCTTCCAACAGCCTTCTACCTATCCGGTGTTGAAGTTGATGGAGGCATCATTGTTGGTCAGCTTCCATCAACTGGCGATGGCGACAACTTCGGTCTATTGCTAGCCAAGGACAGTCCAATTACATCCTGTGTTTCACAGGCTGTAGATGCAATCCGCACCAGTGGTGAACTAGATCAAATCACTGCAAAGTGGCTTTCGACAGAGGCTGGAGCACCAGTACTTAAATAGTGCTGGTTTAGTTAAGTCATGAACAACGACAGCCCGATCCGAGACAACTCGGGTCGGGCTTTGTCGTGGACGCCAAGCCAAAGAGAACTGGAACGACAAGCATCCCGTAAGGCCATTGGTCGCAAGAAAGCACTTATCGCTACTCTCTCGTCAGTACTGGTTATCGGTTCTCTGGTCCGCTTAGTTGTTACATCACCTGGTTGGCAATCTGTAAAAGACACATTCTTTGATTGGTCATATGGCGGTGAAGTTCTTGGTGCTGTTGCCAAAGGACTGGTTGTAAACATTAGATTGACCATCATCGCGGCGATTTTAATCGGTATCTTTGCAATGATCTTGGCTCTTCTACGAACTTCTCGTTCAGCCGCACTCACGCCGTTTCGAATTATGGCAACCGCATACGTAGACATATTTCGAGGCGTACCGTTACTTCTGGTAATTCTGTTAATCGGATTTGGCGTTCCAGCACTTCGCATCGAAGGCTTAACGAACAGCGTTCTGATCCTTGGTACCACTGCGGTCGTGCTTACATATTCCGCATACGTCGCCGAAGTTATTCGCAGTGGCATCCTTTCCATTCACCCAAGTCAGCGAGCGGCTGCCCGTTCACTTGGATTAAGTGCACCACAAACTATGCGTCATGTGGTTTTGCCGCAAGCTATAAAGCGAGTCGTCCCACCGCTACTAAATGATTTAGTTGCCTTGTTAAAGGACACGGGTTTGGTTTCAATTCTTGGTGTGACTGATGCAGTGCGTGCGGCACAGATCGCAAGCTCTCGTACTTTTAATTACACGCCATATGTAACAGCGGCAATCTTGTTCCTGTTAATTACAATTCCGTTGACTCGATACACCGATCGAGTCCTGGCTAAGTCAATCAAGCGTCAGAATGCGCAGGGCGCAGCATGAACGTATTAGAAGTCAAGAACTTACGAAAAAGCTTTGACGACAATGTGGTTTTAAACGACTTGTCCTTAACCGTTCCAGATCACACCGCAACGGTTCTGATTGGCGCATCTGGCTCTGGTAAGTCAACGCTATTGCGCTGTATTAACTTGCTAGACACGATTGATGATGGATCTATCTATTTAGATGGCAAAGAAATTTCAGATCCAGAAATTAATGTTGATGAAGTCAGAAAAAATTTAGGCATGGTGTTTCAGTCCTTCAATCTGTTTCCGCACATGAGCGTGCTTGATAACATCACACTTTCACCTATTCGCGTTCATAAACTTTTAAAAGATCAAGCACGTGATGAAGCGATGACTTTGCTTAAGCGCTTTGATTTAGCCGACAAAGCTGATCAATACCCAGATCGGCTAAGTGGTGGTCAACAACAGCGTGTTGCAATCATTCGATCGATTGCTGTTAAACCCCGATTACTTTTACTTGACGAAGTTACTTCTGCACTTGATCCAGTTTTAGTTAATGAAGTTTTGTCGATCGTGCGAGACCTAAAAGCAGATGGCATGGCAATGGTCTTAGCAACACACGAAATGGGATTTGCCACTCAAGTCGCTGACGAAGTTTGTTTCTTAAAAGATGGCAACATTATTGAGCGGGGACCAGCATCGCAGGTTATTTCGGCGCCGCAACAAAATGAAACTAAAGATTTCCTACGCCGAGTGCATGAAGCCGGACGGCTTTAAACGCCTGGATGATCAATTACGCGAGCGTGTAGTGAAGTGCGACCTTGCAACGCAGCACGAACTGCGCGGTGTAATCCATCCTCTAAATACAGTTGTCCATTCCACCGCACAACGTGAGCGAACAAATCACCAAAGAATGTGGAATCACTAGCTAGTAGTGCATTTAAATCCAAGGTACTGCGAATTGTTGATAGCTCAGAGAGTTTTATTTGCCGCGGCGCCAACGAGCCCCATTCCTCACTGGCTATATCTAGCTCTGGATAGGGGCGCTCATTTAGGACTGACTTAAAGATCACATTTAAACAATAGGGAAAACCCCGCTAAGTATGGGTATTTGGCTAGTTGGGTATGTCGCTAGCAGCGAACAAACCTCACATAATGGTCGTTGAGTTTAGCGGTCAGGGCCATTGGGTAGTACCGTAAAGATTCAATTAAATACGCGATTTCAAAGGGCGTTGGTTTCAAGGCATGAAGATAAAGTCACTTTTGCGGTCCCCACTTACTTGGATAGTTCTTGCCGTAATGGCGTTGCTGATTGGCAGCAGCACCGTCACAGGCAGCGGTTCGACCGAGAAAGTAGACACCTGGAAGATCGTTGACGACATCCAGCAGGGACGAGCTAAGTCCGTAACTTTGGTTGATAACGATCAACTTATTAATGTCACTTTGACCGACGGTTCAAAACTTACTGCGAACTACATCGCTGGCCAGGGGACTGACTTAATTGACCTACTTAAGTCCGAAAAAACTAAAGGTAACCTGCCAGATGGCTACAACGTTGTCGTTCCGAAGCAATCATTCATTGTTAGTTTGCTCGCGTCAGTTCTGCCAATTATTTTGATTCTGGGCTTGCTGTTCTATTTCATGGGACAAATGCAAGGTGGCGGCAAGGTCATGCAGTTTGGCAAGTCACGCGCCAAAATGATCACTAAAGATATGCCACAAACTACTTTTGCAGATGTTGCAGGTGCCGATGAAGCGGTCCAAGAACTTGAAGAAATTAAAGAATTTTTGCAAGAGCCAACAAAGTTTCAAGCTCTTGGTGCAAAGATTCCAAAGGGTGTACTTCTATATGGTCCGCCGGGAACAGGTAAAACACTTTTAGCTCGAGCTGTTGCTGGCGAAGCTGGTGCTCCATTCTTCTCAATCTCTGGTTCTGACTTTGTAGAAATGTTTGTCGGTGTCGGTGCTAGCCGAGTTCGCGATTTATTCGAACAAGCAAAAGCAAATGCACCTGCGATCATTTTCATTGACGAAATTGATGCCGTTGGTCGTCACCGTGGCGCTGGTATGGGTGGTGGCCACGATGAACGTGAGCAAACGCTAAACCAAATGCTTGTTGAAATGGATGGCTTCGATGGCAATACTGGAGTGATTCTGATTGCAGCAACAAACCGTCCTGACATTTTAGATCCTGCCTTACTTCGTCCAGGTCGCTTTGATCGCCAGATTGCTGTCGACGTTCCAGATCTAGTCGGTCGTCGTGATGTATTAGCTGTGCACGCAAAGGGCAAACCACTTGAAGAAGATGTAGACCTGATGGCTGTTGCCCGTCGCACTCCAGGATTCTCGGGTGCAGACTTGGCAAATGTTTTGAACGAAGCCGCATTACTAACTGCGCGCACAGACCAAAAAATAATTACGAACGCAACACTTGATGAAGCTATTGATCGCGTAATTGGCGGCCCGCAAAAACGCACTCGAGTAATGGGTGAGCACGAAAGATTGATCACTGCTTATCACGAAGGCGGTCACGCTCTCGTTGCAGCGGCGCTTCCAAACACTGACCCAGTACATAAGGTCACAATTTTGCCTCGTGGTCGTGCACTTGGTTACACCATGGTTTTGCCAGAGAACGATAAGTACTCAATAACCAGAAGTGAAATGCAAGATCAACTTGCATATATGCTGGGTGGTCGAGCTGCCGAAGAAATGGTGTTCCATGACCCAACAACTGGCGCCAGCAATGACATTGAAAAGGCAACTTCGGTTGCCCGCAAGATGGTTATGCAATTTGGTATGACTGAGCGTCTTGGTGCAATTAAGTATGGAGCTGAATCAGGCGAAGTCTTTATGGGTCGAGACATGGGTCATGGCCGTGAATACTCTGAAGAAGTTGCTTCGGCGATTGATGAAGAAGTGCGCGCGTTCATTGACGTAGCTCACCACGAGGCTTATGAAATCTTGGCGGAAAACCGTGATGTTCTGGATGCCCTAGTTGTTGAGCTACTTGAAAAAGAGACTCTGAATCGCGAAGAAATTGAGCGAATTTTTGAGCCACTGAACCGCCGCCCAGGTCGGCCAGCTTGGACTGGATCAGCCCGTCGTAATCCAAGTAATCGACCACCGGTTGACGTCCCGCCGCTGGCTCTTACTAACGCATTTGGGCCAAAGCCAGTGGTGGCAGTATCTGATACTTCAATTGAAGCCGATAGTGCTACTTCGGAGGCATCAGAGACACCACAGGCTGACGCGTGAGTATTGATCCAATCGAGCAACTAAGCGAACCACCTGCGCAGCGTGCATTTGATGTAGCTCGGGTAGAGGCAGCGATTCGAGAGTTGCTAATCGGCATCGGTGAAAACCCTGACCGTGAAGGTTTAGCCCAAACTCCAGCGCGCGTGGCTAAGTCATACGCGGAAATATTTGGTGGGCTTCATCAAACTGCAAGTGAAGTGTTAACTACTACTTTTTCACTAGGACATGATGAACTAGTTGTAGTTCGAGATATTCCAATCTATTCCACTTGTGAGCATCATTTGCTACCGTTTCATGGCGTCGCACATGTTGGTTACATTCCAGGCGAAGATGGCAAGATCACCGGACTTTCAAAGATTGCCCGCTTAGCTGATATGTATTCACGTCGTCCACAAGTACAAGAACGTCTAACAACTCAAATTGCCGATGCAATGACCGACATTTTGGGTGCGCGCGGTGTAATCGTAGTTATTGAATGCGAACACCTTTGCATGTCTATGCGTGGAATTCGCAAACCTGGATCAACGACACTAACTTCGGTTGTCCGCGGCCAATTACGCGATCCTTCGACACGTGTTGAAGCGATGTCACTAATTAACGGAAAGTAATTTCCCATGTTGCATCCAAGCGGCCTTCCGAAAAATCTGCGCGATCTTGACCGCACCCTCGTTATGGGAGTGCTTAATGTGACCCCAGATTCGTTCAGTGATGGTGGTCGCTTCCACGATTCAAAGATCGCAACGAATCACGCCTTACAGATGATTAAAGATGGTGCCAACATCATTGACATTGGTGGCGAGTCAACTCGACCTGGCTCAGATCGAATTTCAGTGCAAGAAGAATTGGATCGAGTGCTGCCAGTTATATCTGCACTTGTTGATACTGGAGTTGCAATCAGCATTGACACCATGCGTGCCGAAGTGGCTAGCGCAGCAATCGAAGCCGGCGCCTGCATGGTTAATGACGTCAGTGGTGGAAAGTCCGATCCTGAAATGTTGGGTTATGTGGCGAGTTTGAATGTGCCATTTATTTTGATGCACTGGCGTGGGCCGTCAAACATCATGAACACGCTTACGGACTATCAAGATGTAGTTGCAGATGTGACAACTGAAATTAGTAAGCAAGTTGATGTAGCAGTAGCAGCAGGAATTGCTCGCGAACGAATTGCGATTGATCCAGGTATTGGGTTTGCAAAAACTGTGGATCAGAACTGGCCAATTTTGAAACACCTAGACGTCCTTGAAGGATTGGGTCTGCCAATTTTGATGGGGGCTTCACGTAAAAAATTTCTAGGTGAATTACTAGCCTCCGATGGCATAGCTCGAGATTCAGATGGGCGCGAAAGTGCAACGGCCGCAATCTCAACCCTGATGGCAGCTCGCGGTCTCTGGGCTGTTCGAGTCCATGATGTTAAATCCTCCAGTGATGCAATTGCCGTAGTAGATCGGATCGCAAAGACACCATGACAGATAAAATCTTCCTGAAAGGTGTTTCTGACACTGGGTATCACGGCGTATTTGAGAAAGAAAAACGTGAAGGCCAAACTTTTATAGTTGATATTGAAGTAACTTCTGATTTTTCGGCCGCAGTGAAATCAGATGATGTTCGCGACACTGTTAACTATGCTGAACTTGCCAACATTGCCCACGCAGCAATCACGGGTGAGCCATTCGATTTAATTGAAAAATTGGCAGACTCAATTGCTAGAGAATGCCTCGACATCGCGGGGGTCACCTCAGTCACCGTGACTGTACATAAACCAAACGCTCCAATTGAAGTGCCATTTGAAAATGTTTCGGTAGCAAGGACATTGCCGTAATGAAAGCCACAATCAGCCTAGGCTCAAATCTTGGTGATCGGTTTCAGTATCTGCAAAGTGCTCTGGATTCAA
>Ga0214923_10005851_pt1 | contig 14063 bp, 11 predicted proteins | sample LL1510_MetaG_FD_177993 | JGI IMG/M metagenome (GOLD analysis project Ga0214923, IMG submission 177993) | Freshwater microbial communities from Lake Lanier, Atlanta, Georgia, United States - LL-1510 | ecosystem: Environmental > Aquatic > Freshwater > Lake | place: USA: Georgia | collected... | reverse complement strand
CATTATGATAATATTATAATTAATATTATTAAATATGCTATTGTTTATCATGCAAATTTTATATCTTATCATAAAGATAAAGATAATAAGATATTAGTTAAATTATATAATAATATATTAGTTGATTTATATTATATATTTAGATCATTTAAAAATTATATAAAAGTTTCATTTTCTATATTAGGAGGTTTTCATTCTCATGTCATATATAATATATTAATAAAAAATAATTATATTTGTATATATAAACAAGATAATTATTTAAATAATAAAATTGATAATACATGTGTAATAATAGATAAAAAAATTGATTTAGATGAAATAATATATAATCATTTAAATAATAGCAATAATAACTCCTAATCCAATAATTATACCTAAATATGATAAACTCTCAATGGTTTCTTCTGTTTTTTTAGTATTCATATAATTTTTTTGTTTAAGTGCTATTATTATATCTAAAACTTCATTATTTGATAATTTTAAAAAAGTATTTATATCATTGATTTCATTTATTATAATATTTACATCATATTTATTATCAAATGATTTATAATTTAATAAAAATTTAATTAAATTATAATCACAAATATCATTATATTTTTCTTTTAATATTTTAACATCTTTCATAATGTATTCAATATCTTTATTATAATATTTATTAGTTATTATAGGTGCTTTTTCTTTTAATGAGATATTACACATATGTTTTCTAGTATAATAACTAATATTAGATTTATTTAATAATCTCAATTTAGATAACATTTTTATATTATTTATATTATATTTCATTATATATAATATATATGATTTATCAATTTTTTCAATACTCATAAATATAATGAATGAGTATTATAAATAATTATTTTTAATATTTTAATCTCAAATTTACAGGATTAAATATAGTTGATGGATTACCAGCACTATTATTTAATGTTATAGTGAATAATAATTCTGATCCACTTTTTAATACATTTTGTGCTGTTGTAGCGCCTTTTACTGATCCTGTTACATTTGGATTATAATTAGCTCCAATACCATAATTAACATTAGTTGGAACTCTAATTAAACAAGCTGTTGATACTATTTCACTAGCTTTAAAATATTTACCTTGATATAATAATTTATTTGATACTGCAGCTAATGCTCCAAATGCTGATTTTTCATAAGCTTTATTAGTAAATGGATTAGGTGGTGAGTATGTTGGATCAAAATCTATTCCATCAAAACTACCCACTAATGAGATTTTTTTATAATTATTTGATATATCAACAAAATTAAATGATGGATCTGGGTTAACATCATTTACAACATTCATTGTAACACTACCATTTATTAAATCATCTAAAATATTATTATTAAGAGGCACAATATTACCTTTGATTAAACATCCAGCACCAAAATTATCACATACATTCATATATGTTCTAGTTGTTCCAGCAACAGGTATAGTAATTGATTTAGTTAATGCTACATCTATATTATTATATGCTCTATTAGATATAATTTCATAACCAAAATAACATGCAGATATATCTTGTCTAATACTTTCACCATCTCTAATAACTTTAATATCATTTTTCAAAATAAAAGCAATTTCAGCTTCAATTTTAATAGCTGGATAATCACTATTATATAAAATAACAGTATTATTACTACCATCAAATACTTGATTTGAAAATTCATGACCATATAATATTCCATTTAATGGATATAATGCTGTTGTATTTAAACCAGATGATGTTTGAGCAGCAATTTGAGCTGGTCGAGAAGGATAATATAGATTTTATATATAAAATCTATATTATCCTGGTTCGAGGACAAAAAAATTAACTCTTTTGAGTTAATTTTTTTATCATCCTAATTTATAACCAGCTATAGTACAATTAGTATCTAAACATATTTTATCAGCAACTCTTTTTTGTATTCTAAATGCATTATTGATAAAATCAACATTAAAAACTGGATTTTTAGGTATACACATTAATGGAAAATTTTGTCCTAAATTATGTGTATAATATGCTGATATTATATATTTTACTAAATCATCTTCTAAATTTTTTTCAAAACTAATACCTTTATCTAAATCTAATCTTAATTGATTTAATGATAAATCTTGTCTATCATTTATATCTCTAATTTCTTTAATAATTTTACAATAATTATCTTGTTTTATAATAACATTATTTTGTGTAGCCATATAATATACTATAATATTTTTTATTTTTATTATAGTATCTTGTTTTAGAAGAGATAAATATTTAATATAATTTATATTTATTTAATATTTTATTATATTATATTTATATTATACTATATATATTTTTATAATGAATAATGATAGATCTCAACAATATGATTATTGGTTAGGTAGAAATGATCTTAAATTAGCTACTCCAAAATTATTTCATCATTTTTTAAAAACTATAGAAAATAATTCATTAATTTTAGATGTAGGTATTGGTAATGGTGCTTGTTATAATAAAGATTATAATATTAATATTATTAAACAAAAAAATCTTAAAATTATTGGTATTGATATTGATAAAGATTATATTGATATGTGTAAACAAAGAGTCATTTCTAATAATTTACAAAATTATTTATCTGTTCAATTAATTGATTTATTTGAATTTAAATCTAATGTTAAATTTGATCATATTATATTCACTGAATCAGCTCCTTTAATGTCTCAACATTTAATTACTAAAATGATTAATTATATTGATAATAATTTAATTAAATCAAATACTAAAATTCATTTTATTAATAATTTAACAGATAAACCTCATCTTTTATTTCATTTAAAATCATTTATAAAATATATCCCATTTATTAATGTTGATTTTGGTAATATTTTAAATAGAAAATTCTTTTATGATATTGCTACTATTACTAATTATAAAATTAATATTAATTTAATTGATAAAGAATATATTGATATTTTAATCGATTGTTTTGGATTATTTGGTGTTTTTATTAATTTTTTATTATTTTTTTTTGATAATTTAGTGTCGAGAGAAAAAGCTAAAAGCTTTTTCGGCTCGAGGCGCGCATTAAAAATTCTAAAGAATTTTTAAGTGGCGCATCCCATTTTTCAGTGTAAAAGGTGTAATTTAAATAATAATTTAGAAGATGATTTATCTGATGATCTAGATAATTATAATACTAAACAATATATTTTAGATAATTTTGATAAAAATAATTTAGATAAAATGTATGATATGATATTAGATAATAATAAAATATTAAAACAATTTAATAATATAGATTTCTATAATAAATTAAAAAATAAATTAAAATCATTACATATCAAATTTTTTAATGAATTTAATAATAATAATAATAATAATAATAATAATAATAATAATAATAATGATGGTATTTTTAATTTAATGAATACAATATTAGTTGATATATATTATCTATTAAATTTATTTAATTCTAATATTAAAATATCAGTTGGTTTATTTGGTAGTTTTCATATATATAATATTCAGAGAACACTTATACAAACTAATCTATATGAATATATATGTAATATTGATAATGTTAAATATGAAAAATTTAATGATTCTAATATTATTAAAAATATTATTGAATTTAATAAATCTATTAATCTTGATAATATTATTCTAAATCATATAAATAATTCATATAATAAATAATAATTATAATAAATATATTTAATTATTATTATATTATATAATATTATATGATTAAATATATTAAATGGGCATACATGGACTAACCACATATTTAAAAGATAAATATAAAATTATAAATAATCATAATGATATAAATAATTATGATTATTATTTTTTTGATATAACAAGTTATATGATTGATATTAAAATTACAGCTAATACATTATATGAATATTTTATTATTTTATGTAATTATTATAAAAATAAGAAAGATTATAATAATGATAAATATATTTATTTATATATTTTTTGTTATTGTTATTTTAATAAATTATTAAAAAAATTATTAGAATATATTAATAATATTAAAAAAGAATCAAACACAATAAGTAAACAAAATAATAATTATATTAGTAATAATAAAACTTATTCATTTATTAAAAATGGTAATAATTATGACTTTTTAAATATTCAAAACACTTATAATATGCAAAAATCATGCGAAAAATTTAATGTTTTTAAATTAAATAATAATGATATAACAGCTAATTTTTCTACTTTTAATAAAAATATATTTGATCTAATGTTATTAATATCTAGTAATAATAAATATAATAGTTATAATGACGAATACAAAAAAATAATGACAGATTTTTTAACAGATAAATTTAATAATACATTTAATAATGTTATTAAAAAATTTTCATTAGATATAAATAAAATATACATTTGTAAAGAAAATATTAAAAATGTTAATGAACCATATTATAAATTATATGATAAAATTAAAAGAGATACTGATAATATTTTATTTAATTTTAATGGTTATTATGAAAATTTTTTAAAAGATAAATCTGATAAATATAAATATTTATATGATAGATATATTAATTTTATATTATATAATATTGATATTGACGCTAAATATAATATTGTTAATGATAATATTATTGTTAATGATAATATTATTGTTAATGATAGTAATAAAAATAATTATTTATTATATGAAGCAGAACATATTGGTATGTATTATATAAAAAACAAAAAAATTTTAGATAATAATAATAAAATATTATTTTTTACAAATGATACTGATTTAGTAGTACTATCATTATATAGAAATTGTCAAATAGATATATGTTCTAGATATTCTAATATTATTAATAAAGTACGTGAATTATTAGATTATTCAAAATTTAAAAATTTTATTAATGATTATAAACAAGATAACTATATTGAGTATAAATTATTAAATGTTAGTGAATCATTTGAAGATTATAAAATCAAAGATAAACTAGCTGATATATTATTATTATTTGGTAATGATATCATACCATCTATACCTAATATTGACTTTAATTATTTATCTAATTATTTATCTAATTATATCAGTGCTGATATTGAATTAATTAAATATATATATAAACATAAAAATAAAAAAGGTGGTAATAATGATGAATTATTAGATCATGAATATACAAAACAAAATTTTAATAATAAATTAATAAAAAAAAATCATGTTAATCTTGAATTATTAAATAATAATGATGATATTACTAAATTTAATAATTTTTATTATGGTTATCAATTTGTAAAAAAATTATATAAAGGAGAATATGATCCATTTTATGATAATTATATCTATATTTATAATGATTTTTATATTAAAGATATTGATAGTATTACAAATATAAATAATAAATATGTTTTTTCATTTAATAATATATTAAATAAACATAATACATTTAAAAATATAAAAAATCATATTTTTTATAAAATAAAAGATGAAATTAAAAACGATATTAATATAAATAATGTTGAAAATATAACAAATATAAAAGAAAAAGAAATGTATACTAATTATATAAATATTATTAGAATTGATAAATATTTTGATTGTTCTATATAAATAAAATTTGATAAAATTTATGTATTATATAAATATTTAATTATTATAATCATTATATATATCTTGATTATAATAATGTTTAATAAATCTATTTATCATATACCTAAATATTTCTTACATTATAATAAAAATCCTTTTATAACTCTAGGTTTAAATTATAATCCTAATGAAAAACAATTAAAAGATGTATATAAAAAATTATTATTAAAATATCATCCTGATAAAAATAATAATAATCATCATGACTTTTATATTATTAAAAATGCTTATGATGATGTTTTGAAAAATATTAATAATCCAAAATATTATTCATCTTTTAATACTATTAAAAATAATTCATCTAATGATTTTAATAAAAATGATTTTAATAAAAATGATTTTAATAAAAATGATTATAATAAATATGATTCAACTAATAATAGATATTATTATGATACATCATTTAATAAAAAATCATCTAATAAACAAACTAATAAAACAAAAAATAAAGATATAAATAATAAATATAATAGATATTATTCAACAATAAATAAATCATATGATAATGAATGTAAAGAAATAAATTCTAATAAAAGTTTATTTGGTTTTATATTTTTATGTAGTTTTTCATTTGGTATGTATAAAATTACAAAAGTGAATAAAAATAAAATTCATTATTATGATTGATTTATATTTACCATAATTCTTCTAATGTTTTAATATCTATTATTATTGTTGATAAATGATTTAATATATGTTTATGTTGAAACCAATCTGGTTTATTATATATTTTATCATCTATTTTCATTTCATTTTTATTTATATTATCAAATGGAACTTGAATATTTAAATCTTCTGGATAATAATTACCATAGGCGCCTACAGTGTCTTTCATTTTATAATCTATATAATTTTTCTCACTAATAATATAATCATTATAAATATATTTATATTTTTCATTTAATATATTTATAATTTCATTTTTCATATTATCTAATGATGAATTATTTTCACAATATTTGACATATTCTATATCTAGATCATATAATAAATTTCTTAATATTCTATCATCTTGTATTTTTTCACAAAATGTTTTATAATTTAAATCATTTAATATAATTAATAATTCATTAAAATTGTTTATTTTTTTATTTATACTTCTAATATTATAATCTTTTAATGATTTATATTTAGTTATATCATTTTCTTTATTTTCTAATAATTTTTTATCATAATTATAATTTTCAATCATTTTTATCATTTCTCTTCTTTGACTATTGTCGCCTAACCATATTTTATTATCTAATTTATTATCTTCACCGTAGGCGCCTATGGTGAAATATTTAATTAAAATATCTCTCATACTATTTGCTGGATTAGTTATCATATATTTTTTATTACCATATATATGATTACTCATCATACCACTAAATTTATGTAATTCAATAGCTAAATTTTTATGAGGTTTATTCTCATTATTAAAATATTTATAATTTCTATATATACCAATATGAGTTGTTATTATATCATCTTTATTCATTAAAACAGTAACACACATTTCTATTTTATTCATATATCTATTTTTATAAATATCTTTATCTCTACTAACATATGATATCCATACATCACTTTTTAATTTTTTATATAATTCTAATGAATATTTAAATGATGATATTCCATCACTTAATGTAAAATTCTTACCTGATTCAGTATAAACACCCATTCTTCTAGTATTAGTATCTTGATCATCATTATATCTAGTCCAAAAATTAAGATTATTATCATTAATTTTTTCAAAAATAAAATATACTTGATCTTTTAATAATTCTTTATTAGGATTTGTATATGATAATATTTTACTAGAAATGTATAAACCATCATTTATTTTATTAATTTCATTATTACCACCATATTGATTTAATAATTCCAAATATTTTTTCTTATATTTCTCATATTTATATTTATAATCCATATATATAATATAAATATTATTTTATTATTTTTATAAATAAAAATGATTATAATTTTTGATTTTGATTATACAATAACACAGAAACACTATTATCACTTTATGAGATGTAATACTTATTTGAGAAATAATTATATGTTAGATATGTATTATAATTATTGTCCTGATTTCTTTGATAAATATAAGATTAATCATAATTTAACAAAATATTTATTAGATAAAGGTTTTAATAACAATTATACAAAAAATTCTTTTATTGATTATTTTTTTGGTTTAGATAGATTTAATGATTTAAATAAATTATTTGATGATATTAAACATCATCAATTATATATATTATCAAAAGGTGATAAAGATAATATTTTAATGTGTTTAGAATATATTGGTTTTAATAAATATTTTAATAATGATCATGTATTTGGTAATGAAGTTAATAAATTAGATAAAATATTAGAATTAATTAAATTAGATGATATAATATATATAGATGATTCACATGAAACTCATGATTATATTATGAATTCGGCTGGAAAAACTCTTGAGAGTTTTTCTAATGCCGATGGTAAGTTAATATCAAACTTGTTTGATATTAACTCCCCATCTAATAATGATAATAAGATGATAGATATATATTATGAAAATAAGAAGATAGAAAATAAAATGTATCATTATATTCATCCTAAATATGAAAATGGTGGTATAGATAATGACATTATTAATTTAATTAAAAAATTAATTCAATTATAATTATAATTTTATTTAATAATATTATAATTATAAGTAATAATAATGTCAAATGTTACAAATGATTTTAATAGTTTATTAACTAATTTAACAAATAGTTTTAATAATTTATCTAGTAGTTTTAATACTCAAGAAACTGTTGATTTAAATACTAATTATGTTAAGAAATCTGGTGATACAATGATTGGTACTCTTAATTTAACTAATATTGATTCAACAACTACCTTATCTATTGGTGAATCTTCTACTAATATTAATTTTAGTTCATTATCTAATACTGATAATAAAGTTATTAATATTGGTGGTTCTACTGATACTATTAATTTTTTAAATAATACTAATTTAAATTCTAATACTATAACAAATGTTTCTAATGGTACTAATAATAATGATGGTGTTACTTTAGGTCAAGTAACTAATATAATTAATAGTGTTAAACCTACTAAATTATCTGATTTAACAGGTTTAAATACTACTGATATTAATTTAAATAATTATAAAGTTTATAATGTTGTAAATGGTGTAAATAATAATGATAGTGTTAATGTTAATCAATTAAATACTCTATTAAATATCAGTAAACCTACCAAATTATCAGATTTAACTAATTTAAATGATAGTGATATTTCATTAAATTCATTTAAATTAACTAATGTTGGTAATGGTACTAATAATAATGATGCTATTAATGTTTTACAATTAAATGCTATATTAACAAATAATATACCTACTAAATTGTCTGATTTAACAACTTTAAATACTAGTAATATTAATCTCAATTCTTATAAAGTTACTAATGTTAGTAATGGTACTAATATTAATGATGCTGTTAATTTAGGTCAAGTTAATTCTACTATAACATCTTTAAAACCTACTAAATTATCTCAATTAACTGGTTTAAATGAAACTAATATAAATATAAATAATTATAAAATTACAAATGTATCTAATCCAGTAAATAATAATGATTTGATGAATTTAAGTTCTATGAATACATTAATAACAAATGCTATGCCTACTAAATTATCTCAATTAACTACATTAAATGATAATAATATTGATATTAATAATTATAAAATTACTAATGTTAGTAATGCTACTAATAATGGTGATGGTGTTAATGTTGCTCAATTAAATTCATTAATTACAACTAATATGACTAATAAATTAAGTGATTTAACTACTGCAAATGATGCTAATATTTCATTAAATTCTAATAAATTAATTAATGTTAAAGATCCAGTAAATACACAAGATGTAGCAACAAAAAATTATATAGATAGTGTTGTTTTTAATGCTATTAATACATATTTAATTAATGGTAGTATAAATATAAATAAATTTTTATTTAATGGAGATGGTACTAAAGTATTATTTGATGATGGTACATTTAAAATTGCAAATACAAATACTGATTTATACACATTTACAACACATACATTCACAACAGCTAACATTACAGGTAGAATTGGTCCAACATTAGCTCAATTACAATCATCTTATACTTCAGCATCATGGACACAAAATACAAATTATTTTGATGTTATAAATGGAGTTCAAAAAATGGTTATACCTAAAACTGGTAGTTATACTATTATTTGTGCTGGTGCTAAAGCTAATGAGCCTGGAGGTGTTACAAATGGTGGTAAAGGTAGAATTGTTTATGGTACATTATCATTAAATAAAAATGATATATTATATATAGTTTGTGGTCAAAGACCTAAACCTGCTTCTCATTATACTTCTAGTGGTGGTGGTGGTTCTTTTGTTTTTCTCAATACTTGGAATAATCCTATTATTGTTGGTGGTGGTGGTGGCGGTGGTGGTTGGTCATCATCTACTAATACTACTTTTCAAGATGGTTCTACTACTACTTCTGGTATTTCTGGTTCAGGTACAGATGGAACTTTATTAGGTAATTCATATGGTGGTGGTACTGGTGGTACAAATGGAGCTACTGGTTATGGAGGTCTACCAAATAGTTATCCAGGTATTGGATCTAGAGGTGGTAATGGTAATGATACTTATAATGGTGGTGGTGGTGGTGGTGGTCTTCCTATTGGAGATTTTATAAATAATTCTACAACATATGACTTTTATGGTGGATTTGGTCACGGAACAACTAATGCTGATGGTGGTTTTGGAGGAGGTGGTGGTACTTCAAATTCAAATGGTTCTAATGCTGGAGGAGGTGGTGGTTATTCTGGAGGAGGTGGTGGTGCAGGAAGAAGTTATTTAGCATCAAATACAGGTAATGGTAATGGTGGTGGTGGTGGTTCTTTTGTTGTCTCTACCGCAACTAATATAAATACTAATTATGGTACTAATATAGATTCTGGTTATGTTACTATCACATTAAATAATGATACAATAACTAATTATTATACACTTCCAATTGATCAAAATATAACATATGATAATAAAACAGCTTATTATTTTAGTAATCCTAATTTACCATATAATAATACATCATTAAATAATTTAAATAAATATATATCAAAATTATGGTCTAATTCAGCTTATGGTCAAAGAAAATATGCTCCAGCTACAAGTGTATTAACTAATTATGGTAATACAGGGTATATGTTATATGGTGATAATTGGGAATCAGCTTGGTGGTTAGATAGTCCTACCAATGCTTCTATTGAAATTTTAATTATTGAATTAGATCAACCAAGATTAATTACACGTATTGAATGTTGGAATTATGAAATATTTTCAGCTCTTAATCAAGGTGATTTATTAGTATATGAAATTACTAATTTTTCTGGTACTACTATATCAAGTATTAATTTATTAGGATCAATTACTATAACTCCTAATGTTAACTCACTAGGATCATTAAATATAAATAAAACTTTAAAACAATTAGTATTCTTACGTGCTAATATGACTAATACTACTAGTTTTAGTAGACTTGAAAATATTTTTATTATTTAATTTATTCTAATAATTATAATTAATTTTTGTTATATTACTAATTATAATTTATTTTATATTATTATAATAAATTATAAATGGCTAATAATATTGCTAATTTAACTAATTTAGTAAATTCTATAACAACCTCTTTTAATAATATACAACCTGGTCTAAATACCACTCAAAATAATATTTTAAATAATCAATATCTTCGTAAAACTGGTGATACTATGACTAATACTCTTAATGTTTCTAATATTGATTCTTCTACTAATTTAAATATCGGAGATCATTCTACTACTATTAATATTGGTTCCATTAATAATACTGATTCTAAAATTATTAATATATCTGGTCTAAATGATAATATTAATATAAATAATGATCTTAATATGAATAATAAAAAAATTACTAATCTTACTAATCCTATTAATAATAATGATTTATTAAATTTATCTAAAACTAATGATTTAATTTCAACTAATATACCTAATAAATTATCTTCTTTTAATAGTACTAATAATAGTGATATTAATTTAAATAATTACAAATTAACTAATGTTTCTAATGGTGTTAATAATAATGATTTAGTTAATTTAAATCAAACTAATACTGCTATTACTAATACTATTCCTACCAAATTATCTCAATTAACTTCTCCTAATACTTCTAATATTTCATTAAATAATTTTAAATTAACTAATGTTGATAATCCTACAACTTCAACAGATGGTGTTAATTTAAATACATTAAATAATTCTATTACTTTAAATAATCCAACAAAATTATCTCAATTAACAACATTAAATACAAGTGATATAAGTCTAAATAATTATAATTTAACTAATGTATCAAATGGTACAGTTAATAGTGATTTAGTTAATTTAAATCAAACTAATACTCTTATAACTAATAATAAACCAACTAAATTAAGTGATTTCACTGAATTAAATAATAGTGATATTAATTTAAATAATAATAAAGTGTTAAATGTATCTAATGGTACTGTTAATAGTGATGCTGTTAATTTATTACAATTAAATAATACTATTACTTCTAATAAACCAACTAGATTATCTCAATTAACTGGTACTAATACTAGTGATTTAAATATTAATAATTATAAATTGAATAATGTATTAGATGGTGTTAATAATAATGATTTAGTTAATTTACAACAAACTAAAACTGCAATAACTAATGCAATACCAACTAAATTATCTAGTTTAAGTGGAAATAATACAACTAATATTAGTTTAAATAATAATAGAATAACCAATTCATTAGATCCAACTAATCCACAAGATGCAGTAACTAAAAATTATATAGATAATTTAATATTTCAATCAATAAATAATTATTTTATAAATAATAGTATTCAATTACAAAAAATTTTATTTACAGGAGATGGTACTAAAGCATTATATGATGATGGCACATTTAAAACAGTTGCAACAACTATAGATACAGGTATTTTAAATACATCACTACCAACTTATAATGGATCATTAGCAGGATATAGTGCAAAATTATTAATAATAACTAATATAAATAATGCATCTTTTGTAAATAATATAAATAATGCAATAACATCTTTAAATGGTTCTATTTCAAATATAAATGTTTTTAGTGATGTAAAAGATATTGGTGTTGATATTTCAGCTTATAATAGTTATTATGATGCAGTATTTTATTGTCATGGAAGTAATTCATCAACTATTGGAAGTAATGTTGCAAGTGTATTAAATCAATATTATGCTAATGGAAAAGGTGTATTTATGTCAATATATAGTGATAATATTTATAATTTATCTTTAACATCAAATTTATCTACAAATAATTCTGGATACATTTCTGATAATAATTCTTATACATTTTCAGGTTTATCTAATGGTATTACATATGGTATTACAAGTTTTATTCCATATATATATTCTACTTCATCTTTAATTAATGGTTCCATAGCATTAGGACCTTTTTCTAATTCTAATTTAATATATTATAAAGATAGTTTAGTATATGGAAGAAGAGTAGATACATCATTATTTGCTAATACTGCAATAGATGATACAAATTTATGTAAAATTATAATACAAGGTTTAATGTGGGCTGCTAAAAAATTTAATTAAATAATAATAAAGATTTATATAATATCTAATGATTAAAATTTATTATTATTCATAAAATTATATAATTATAATTATTTTTTTGTTATATTACTAATTATAATTTGTTTAATATTATTATAATTAATTCAAATTATGTCTAATAATAATACTACTGATTTAAATAGTTTAGTTACAAATATTACTACTTCATTTAATACTATAAATAACTCTTTTAATACTCTTCAAACTAATTTATTAAATAACCAATTAGTTAAAAAATCTGGTGATACTTTAACTGGAACATTAAATATTAATAATATTGATTCTTCTACTAATATCACATTAGGTAATAATGCTAATCCTATTAATATTGGTAATTCTAATAATACTAAAACTATTAATATTGGTGGACCTAATGATTCAATTAATATTAATTCTAATATTAATTTAACTTCTCATAAAATCACTAATATTGCTAATGGTACTAATCCTGGTGATAGTGTTAATTTATCTCAAGTTAATTCTTTAATTACTTCTAATAAACCTACTAAATTATCTGATTTAACTGGATTAAATGAATCAGATATTAATTTAAATTCATTTAAATTTACTAATTTATCTAATGGTGTTAATTCTAATGATAGTGTTAATTTAGCTCAAGTTAATACTCTAATTACTAATACTAAACCTACTAAATTATCTCAATTGAATGGTTTAAATAATAGTGATATTTCATTAAATAATTTTAAATTAACTGATATCCCTAGTGCTACTAATTCTAATGA
>Ga0214923_10005850_pt1 | contig 14066 bp, 12 predicted proteins | sample LL1510_MetaG_FD_177993 | JGI IMG/M metagenome (GOLD analysis project Ga0214923, IMG submission 177993) | Freshwater microbial communities from Lake Lanier, Atlanta, Georgia, United States - LL-1510 | ecosystem: Environmental > Aquatic > Freshwater > Lake | place: USA: Georgia | collected... | reverse complement strand
GGCGCCGCAATTAGCGACGCAACCAACGAGGGGTCGCAGGCCAACAACGTGCCCACGGTGGTGGGCATTGAGCTGCTGGGCGGCACGCACGACACGTACTGCTTCACCGAGTCGGAGCGCCACGTCGCGTCGTTTGCCATGCAGGAGACGGGCCAGTGCTCGGAGATTGTCGAGTACACTAGCCCGGACGAGGTGGCCGTCTGCACGCTCGCGTCACTGGGGCTGCCGCGGTTTGTCTCGTACAATTCCGAGCTGGATCGCATGGTCTTTGACCTTGACCAGCTGCACGCGGCCGCACGACGTGCGACCCGCAATCTGGAGCAGGTGATCAAGCGAAACCACTACCCGCTGGGCGCCGTGATGGCCGAGCCGAACAAGCGCCACCGGCCCATTGGTCTTGGCGTGCAGGGCCTGGCGAACGTGTTCTGCATGCTGCGGCTGCCGTTTGACTCGGACAGCGCGCGCGAGCTCAACCGCCAGATCTTCGAGACCATCTACCACGCCGCGCTGACCGAGTCGTGCAGCCAGGCGCGGCTGCACGGCGCGCACGCGTCGTACGCCGGCTCGCCCGTGTCCTGCGGCCTGCTGCAGCCCGACCTGTGGAAGGTGCCGACGCCCGACACACTGTGGCCGTGGTCCGAGCTGCGCGCCAGCATCGCGCGCTGGGGCGTGCGGAACAGCCTGCTGGTCGCGCCGATGCCGACGGCATCGACGGCGCAGATTCGCGGCAACAACTCGTGCTTCGAGCCGTTTGCGTCCAACATGTTTGTGCGCAAGGTGCTCAGCGGGTACTGCATCGTCATCAACCCGCATCTGGTCGAGGAGCTTGCCGCGCGCGGTCTGTGGGGGCCGGACATGGCCAAGCGTATCACGGAGAACGACGGCAGCGTGCAGAACCTGCCCGAGATTCCGTCGGATCTGCAGGCCATCTACCGGACGGCCTGGGAGCTGCGGCAAAAGTGCCTGATCGATATGGCCGCCGACCGTGGTCCCTTTATCGACCAGAGCGCCAGCCTGAACCTGTTTCTCCGCGCGAACCAGGCGGCGGAAGTGCACGAGAAGCTAAGCATGATGCACTTTTACGGCTGGGAGCGCGGCCTCAAGACTGGCATGTACTACCTGCACGTGTACGAGGTTGCGCGCGCCGGCCAGATGGGGAAAAGCATGGGACAGGCCGCGCCGCACGCTGCCCAGCACGCCGCATTGCACACCACCACCACCACCACACCGGCCGTCACGGCCGCCACGGCCGGCACGACCGCCACGGCCACAGCACCGCAGACGGCAGACGCCTCGTCGGGCGCCAAGGCGTGCACTCGAAGCGGCGCGGACGGGTGTCACGCTTGCAGCGCGTAAAGTGCAATTACAATTTTACTAAAAATACGTCGAATAGTCCACATCGACGTCATCCGGCTCCTCCACGACAGAATCGTTCGGGCTGCCGTATGAAGCCGTCACCACATCAGGGCGTGTTTCTTTCAAAATCTTCCTTGCCCCTGGGTCCTTTATAACAAGACGGAAATATCTCTCGTAATCCTTTCTCAAGATGTCGCGATTTGCTGTGTCCCTTTCAACGCCGCCCATAATTCCACCACTTCCGGCAGTCAAGTCTTGTCCGTCTCTACCGATCCACCTTCACACATTACATGTATTCAATTTTTAATCCCCAGCAGATCCTGAATATTCCTAGATAGCGCCATATCGCGCGACGTGCGCCACACAATACCACCGCATACTGCAGTCCGCCGGACAGACATGCGCGCGGCCGCTTCCTCCTCTGTGAGACTGGCCGCTCGCCCGCGCACGACAAGCGACGCATAACCACCCGCAGGCACGCGGCGGACGCCTGGCGCCGGGACGGCACAGCTAGGCACGTTCGGCACGTCCGACACGTTCAACACGCCAGGCACATCGCCGCCAATTGGCGCACCGACACCAGTTTCGCCGCCTGCATGACCGCCTGCATGACCGCCTGCCGGCAGCTGCAGCCACATGTGCTGCGTGGCCCTCGTCAGCATGTCCATCGGCGATTCCGTCATCCCGGCGTCCCCCCGCGGCAGTGTGGTACCAAGCAGGTCCAGTGCGCCAGGAAACAGAGCACCGCCGTAGGCCGCAGCAGGCACGGGCGCGGGCTGGCAGGCCATCCCAGACAGCCCTGGTGGCAGCACCTGGCCCTCCCGCACCACCTCCCAGTGTTCGTCCGCCAGGCCGGGGAACGGAACCCCATGGTCGCCTCCTGTCGTGCCTGCGGCGAGATGGTCCACGATGTACACTTCAATCCGCGGCATGCCTTCGAAATAGCGGGTCTGCGCAAGAGCGGGCGCGTGCTGCAGCAGATTGGCGCGTGGCATGTCCACTGTGCGCTCCATCGCTGCCAAATCGGCCTCGGACGGATACGGGCACTGGCGGTGGTTTGAGGGCCGACCCGTGACCGTGTTGTCGCGCATGGCCTCGTACAGGAAATAGAGCGTGTCGCACAGCTCGCCGTGCGCATCAAGCGCCTGGCACACACTCGTATTGCCGGCCATGGTGCGATGGAGCTGCTTCAGATGGTGCTCCGCATCATGAAGCAGTTGCTCCATGCCCCTCATGTCTTTCATACGCAGTGCCGTTGCGTCGAGCGCCGTTATCCGCACCGTCATCTTCCCGTTCGGTAAAAAGGCAAGCAGGTCCGGCGAAAGAGTCGGCACATTTACGGCACCGTGTGGAAACAGCTCGAGCAGGGCGGCCGGCACAAACAGCAGCGCCGGGGCAATCTTCTCGTGCTGAAAGACACACTCGGCCAGCGGATCTGGACCGCAGGCAAAGGCCACCGCCATGGCCCGAAGAATGGCCAGCACACTGGCGGACTCGCTGACAACGGGCTCGCCAATAACACGCAGCAAAAGCGGCGGCTCGAGAATGTCTGGAAAGTCGTCGGGCCGGCGCACGCTACCGTGCTGCGCACGCAGGTGCTCAATGACCACGGCGGCACAGAAACATGCTGCCGCATGGGCAACAAACACACTTGGCCTCCGAATCTGCGAGACGGACTTGGTGGCGCTGGCAAACACGGCACGCGTGCCCTTCAGCAAGGCCACCATAGTCCGCATAGTTGCCGGATCGATCCGCATATTCGGAAGATTCTCCAGCGCCGCACGCTGCGCGTTGACAAGCTGGGTCATCATGGAAACCGTCACATGCTCAGCCACCGTGGCGGCCATCGCAGCCTGTGCGGGATGTGAGTGCGGAATGTGGCCAGGCCCGACAAACCGGGCAAACCGGGCAGACCGGGCAAGAAACCCGTTGGTTCAGAAATGACGTAATATTAAATGACGTCATAAAAAATGTTGACTCTTTTTTTGCTGCCAGTCGCGGATTGCTCGGTTATCCGTGCCATGGGATCCAGGGTGCAGACACTAAGAGACATTGCTGGCCGAGCGATAGTCGACGCATCGCTGGCGGAAGCTTCCGTCCTGGCTCGGCTCGGCCTCCTGAACAAAGACCAAATTACCAGCATTGACCACCGCACGATTCCAGCCAATGCCAGTCTCGAGATGCTTCAGGACGTGATACAGCACCGTGATGGGGCTGTTTTCGGCGCGCTGGTTCTCAGTTCAATGCTGCAGCAGCCTGATCGCCATGCGGGCGCGGAAGCACTGCTCAAGTCCTGCGGCCCGAGCATTGAAATAGCGTTTGTAATTGCCGCTCTGCTGGTGGATTCGACGCCGTCGACAGCGCCCAACGCCGCAGCAGTGGTACACATTCTGGAGCCATACATGTCAGCGCAGCAGAAGATGCATGTGGCCGTGTCGGCCTCGCGCTTTTTGACTGCAGCTGGCGGCGCGGCATGGCTGCGTGACGTGCTTGGTGCGCTTCGGCTTGCTGCTGAGGACGCCGTCAGGATTGCGGCTGCGGACGGGGCCGGCGCTGGCCTTCGAGTTCTTCTAATTCGCGTCTGCGGGCTGACCGTGGACGATTGCGACCACCACCCGGATCTTGCAGCCTTGGTGCGCGTCTGTGCGCTGTTTGCATAGTTTTATACTCTAATTATACACTGTACATGAAACAAGAGTGGCGCGGCGGCCCGCGCCGATAAGCATGCACGCAAACATCCATTCGTGCGACAGATCGATTCCATGGAACGCGTCGGCCCGCTCGCCGCCATCGCACCCAAACGACAGGATCCGCGTCGTGGTGTCTAGCACAACCTCGACAGTTTTTGCCGGCCCTGAAATGGCCAGATGGCGGGGGCCGTACAGCCGACCAAGGGAGACGTCCAGGAGCCGCACGTCGCAGCTGTGCTTTGGCTCGGTGTGTGACAGTCGCGCACGCATGTCCGACACTTCACTCCTCCGCACGATACCAACATACACGCCCTCCTGCCCCTGGTCGACGTGTACGATCCACCGCACGGTGGCCCCCGTTGTATCGACGATGCCATCATCCGCCGTTGTATCATCCGCAGCCGATGTGGCGCTCGCCGCCGTGGCCGTGGCCGTGGCCGTGGCTGCTGACCCGTGCGTGACTGCCGGGCCGGCTACAGCAATTGTGCTGCCGCCGGACGCCGTAAACACGCGCGCCCCGCCAGCGGCAAGCAGGTGATAGCCCCAGGCAGGAAGAAACACGGCCTTTTTGGGTGACATGGTGCGGCCCTGAGTATCAGCCGGGTCCGGCGTGGCGTCGCCCGCGGTATCGCCAGCAGTATCAGCCGGGTCCGACGCGTTGCACGTCACAGCTTGACCCGCAGCCGCAGCGGCGGCCGGAAGCACTCCGAGATATCGAGCAAGGATGGTAAACTCGGCCTCATACTGCCGCGGCACACGCGGCAGCGGAGTCAACGGGTCTATTGCGATGCCCCGAAGATACTGAATCACCTTGCTGAAGCAGAACGGATCATAGTCCAGGAATATGTGGCCGGCCGCTGTGCGCGGAAGATCGTTGCAGCGCCCGCAGAACATGGCAAACAGCCGCGACCCCGGAACAGCACACAGCGTTGACCGCAGCACGTGGACCATATTGCCGCCCACGCAAAGCTCGACGACGTCATCCGCCGCTGGCGGAGCCCATCGGTGCTCCCGTACGGTGCCGCGGGCTTGTGACACGCCGCTGTGGTGCGCCATTCCGTGCTACGGCTGCAGCTGCTGGCAGGTTGTAATGACGTCATTTTTAACCGTGTCACTTTTCCCTCTGCCCGGTCGCGATGGCAGCTCCCGCACCCCCGCCGTCTGCGCCGCACCAGGGCCATCCAGCGCACCCGCAAGTCAGTCCCATTGTTGCAGACGCTGCAGCGGGCGTTGTTGCGAACGGCGCGCTCGGTGCTGGAGTCGCAGCGCCAGGGGCTGCGGATGCTGGTGATGACGCGGACGACAGCGATGCTGACGACGATGGCGCTGTGACCAGACAGGCCGTTATTGGCGTGTTTGACGGCGGATCAAAGGGCAACGGCAAGGCTGGGCATGGGCTTGGCGGCGCCGGATGGGCCCTGCTTACCGGGCACACAATGCTGGCTGCCGGGACAATCTTTTGCGGCAGCGAGGGCGTCACAAACAACGAGGCCGAGTACCGCGGAATCATCGGGCTGCTCGAACACGCACGGGATGCCGGGCTAGGCAGCGGATCGGCGCTTTGCGTGCGCGGGGACTCGAAGCTGGTGCTGTGCCAGGTCCGCGGCGAGTACCGGTGCAATGCGCCAAACCTGGTGCCGTTGTGCGAGGCCGCGCAACGTCTCGTGGCCGAGATACGCGCCGCGGGATGCACCGTGGAGCTGCAGTGGACGCCACGCGAGCAGAACCGTGTTGCCGATGCACTGTCGAACATTGCAATGGATTCTGGAGTGTCAAGCGCTGACACTGCCCGGTTGGAGGCCGATGTCACGGCTCGTCTCATGGCACGTCCGGCGCCACGTTCGCGGGGTGGCGCGGCGTCGGGGTCGCGTGCCCGCGGCGGCGCGTATCGTGCTGCGCCGACAGGCGTTGTGGCGGCGAAGCGGGTGAAGAAGGGCTAGCTTTTCTTTGTTTAAGAATTGTAATAAGACAAATTACTTCTTTATGACCTGCTGTCACTTCTTTATGGCCTGTTGTTACTTCTTTATGACCTGATGCCACTTCTTTATGACCTGCTGTCACTTCTTTATGGCCTGCTGCTCCTGCTGCGCACGCGTCGTAGCCATTTCCGCCCAGTCGTCGGTGGGTCCCAGTCTCCCCTGCCGCGGAACCAGCGTCTTGCGCGCCCGGGCCATGTCCGTCTTGCAAAGCGCGAGCCAGTTCTGGTTGACAAATTGGATCGCGCCATCCCGCGTACACTGCTCCGGCGTGTAGAACACGCCGCGCACAAGCGCCTTGAGCTCGGCGCGACGCGTAGTCTCGTCGTCGAACGAGCCACGTGACAGGCCGCGCGAGCAGGGCGGCACGACATTGACAAATGACGTGCCCTCCCACGTCCGGCAGCAGCCAGGCTGGCCATCCTTGCTGTTGCGGCGATTCGTGCCAGGATGCGCACGCGAACACATCTGGCGCACCTGGCCACTCTCGCCATCCCGCGTCAGCACAAGGTAAACAGTGTTGGTGCTCTTGTGGCGCCCTGGTGTCCCGCGAGCCACTGGGGGCGTCGCCTCCGTCTCGGCGTCGCTCGACTTGCGGTTCATGCAATACGGCGTCTGCACGAATATGTAGGCGCACACCGGCACGTCGCTGCCGCTCGCGTACACAAGCCTGGCTCCCGTTGGCTCGGCCGACGTGATCTCGCGCTGGAGCGCCGCGTCCAGATGCGGGTAGCTCGGAACCACAAGTGCCAGGAGCGTCGGAACAAGGCGTTGCACGCACGTCCACCGCGCCTTCTCGGGTCCGGCCGGGTAGAGAGACAGACAGTCCTTCAGCGGGTTGCGCGCGCCCGACGTAAGGCTGCGGATGATCACATTCTGCAGCTGCGTGAGCTCCACGCCACCGTCGGGCGCGTGCGGGAGCGCCTTGCGCGCTTCGGCCAGAGCCTTGGCGACCACCTTCTCGCAGTCCTCCAGCCAGACGGTATCCAGCACACCGAGCCGCGACGGCACCTTGCCGACCATGCTAAATCCGGGCGTTGGCTCGGCTGATGACATGCAGGCCGTCGTACAGTACATTAACACACTGTACCGTGACCCCAGAATGCCCAGCAGGTCGTGATCGACAGCCGTGTCCCCCGTGATGGGCCCGCGGGTCACGTTGCGAATGACGGTAAGAGGCATGTAGCTTTCGCAGACCCGCACGGCCGGGCGGGCGGCGTCTCCCATCACGCGCATGCAGCTCACGCACTTTTTCTTGCTCTGCTTCGTGCCGGCCGGCGCGCTCTTGCACGTGGGGCAGCGGGCACACTTGAGCGCAAACGGCATACGCAGCCCGCCCCGCACGTTCTGCAGCGGCTGCGGATCGACAATCTGCGTCCACTTACCCAGCAGGTCGCTGTAGACAGTTGCCTCCGCGCGGCTGCAGTCAACGGGCACGTCCATACCGTCGCCAAAGCCGTCCTGCGACGCAAAGCTGTCGCGTGACGCCGCACAGTCCCAGCCTTCGCGCGAGACAGCAGCGTCAAACGACGCAAAGCTGTCCCGCGACGCAAAGCCGTCGTGCGAGCTGGCCGACGCTGCGCGCGACGGAGCCGCCGTGGCGGGCGCGACGTCGTACGGGCACGCATACGGCCCGAGCGCGGCGAGGCGTCTGACAATCTCGTTGTGCACGTGCAGCGAGTTGGCCGGCGTCAGGATCACCCTGCGCGCATACACGTGAACACCGCCCTTGTTGGCGTGCGGGTCCACCAGCGGCATGCGCGTTATCATGTCGTCAATGTCCGCGACGGACAGCGACACGCGCGCCGCCTCGCAGCAGCGGACCATTGCGGCCTCGTGCTCGGCGCGCACCTGCAGCGCCGGGTGCCCGTGCACCTTGCGGCTACGCAGCACAAAGAGGTTGAATAACTCGGCCTCGTCCGGTCGGGCATCCGGGTAGAAAGAGGCAAGCGCGCCCTGCACAATCGTGCTGATCGCCATGGCTGCCAGGTCAATCAGCGCCTCAAAGATGCGGTACCGCTGGGCCAGCTGCACGCGATGCGCGCTGCCGTCGGCCGCAAAACGAAGCACATCGTACAGCGTGACGGGCGCGGCAAGGCCGCGGGCCCACTGCGCAAACCCGGCGGCCGGGGCCGGTGTCCACGGCGCGCGGTTCGTAAAGACACAGAATGCCCGGACCACGTGCGCAGGCACTGACGGATGGTTGTTCTGCACGTCGCAGGCAAAGCCAAGCTGCTCGAGCGGAAACCCGATGGCCTTGCCAGCGCCGATAATGTCGTTCATGGCCTGGTCCCACTGCTGCTGGTGATCGGCGCCCAGCACGTTGCGAAGACTGGGCACCTGCCCGCTGAGCCTGGCCCGCTCCATCTGCTCCGCCATGACTGCGTCGTGCGCGTCGCGGATCTCAAAGAGCCGCATAAAACTCGCCTCGATACCCGCCACCGCATTCTCGTGGATCTGAAAGACGTGCGTGTCGGGATTCAGACACACCCAGCGCGCAATGTCAGCCGTCTCTGCAGTCGTCAGCGACATGACGCAAGCATCAGACAGGCGCCCGTGCATGTAGAACTCGGCGCGGCGCGCGGCGGGCAGCTGGAAGAACACACGATGGCCAATGCCCGCGGCCCGCAGCAGCGCGAGCATGGCCCGCAGTGCGCGCTGGTCCGCGGACCACTTTAAATCAAGGTCACCGAAAAACGGGTGAACGCGTTCTGACTTGCACTGGTGGAGAAAATACTCGCCGCCCGGCGAGCTGACCAGGTCAGCAAGGTACTTGTGAAATATGATGGTCCCGCTCTCCGGCACGCGCAGCTTGCCGTTGTGCACGCCGGCAATGCCGCCGCTGATGCTTGTATGGGTGTACGGCTCGCCCTTGCCCACGTTGCATGACCAGCCCTGCGCTTGGCGGTCAGCGGTGAAAAGCGCGGCAAACATGGCGCGCGCCGCCTCGCCATCCCCCAGATACCGGACGGCCATTTCCGCGTGTGTGCAGGGCGGTTTTTTCATCCCGCAAAGTGACGTTATTATACACTCGTCACTTTTAGCCGTGTCCAACGGCTACTTTCGCAACTCTAGTACTACCGGCTGCCTGCTGCCGGCTGCCTGCTGCCTGCTGCCTGCTGCCTGCTGCCGGCTGCCTGCTGCCTGCTGCCTGCTGCCTGCTGGTGGTGATCCTGCCGCCGCCTGCCGCCTGGACTGAGAATGGCAGCATCACAGTGTGACGCCATGGACACTTCGGAAGATACCAGCGCCGTGGACGAAGGGTGGCTGCATGCGCTGGCGCGACGCCTGCATGCCTTGCAAGATGCGCAGGACCTCAAGCTGGTGTGCAGCCTCGATGGTCAGTACCAGGCAGTCCCGGTCCGAGACATCCTGGCACACGTGCGTGGTACGTTGCAGGACATTAAGTTGCACGGCGGCGTGACGCAGTATGCCGAGGGCTCACAGGTGGTAAAGTCGTCCGACGGAAAGACTCCGTACCGAGACGCAGCGTGTGCCGTCCGCCATGCGCGGGCAAACGAGAGGACCCAGGTTTCCACACCGCGCATGACGCTGGTCAGCAGCACGGGGAATGTGCGTGTTCCCGCGTCCGTGGTTGAGGGCGACGTGGCCATTTGCGTGGTTCTACACATCGACGTACCGGAGGGCTACCGGTGGCGTCTCGAGGTTGGGGGCATCAGTGTCTTGCAATCGGGCATGCGGGTTGGGGGCATCAGTGTCTTGCAATCGGGCGTGCGGCTGTGCCGGAAGATGCCGCTCTCGTCGTTTACGCTGTTCGGTGCCGCCGCTGCAGGTCTTACGGCACTGGAGCGGATACAGATGCGCGACTTTTTGTACCGAGAGCTTCAGGCAGGTGCCCCTGTCACCGACGAGGAACGCGCCAGCGTGGCCAGTACTCCAGTCGTGTATTAGTCTTTGTTTCCATTTATTACAATCCTCCCTTCAGTCGCAATTAAATCCGGCGCGTCGGCGCGCCGGCGTGTCGTGCAGCTAAATACGGCGGCGCTTTGTGGGGCGTTCGCCCTCGTCGGCATCGCCGCAGGCATCGTTGTCGCAGCCACTGTGTGCGCTGTGGCCGCGACCGTCGCCGTCCACGTCGCCAATGTGGTCACTGTGGTCACCGCCATCACCGCCATCACCGCCATCGTCGCCGTCGTCGCCATCGTCCCCGTCCTCCTCCCCATCCTCAGCGCCATCACCATTCATGTCGTCCCCATCGTCCTCGTCGTCGGTAATGTCGTCGTCATCATCATCAGTAAACTGTTCACTCATGGCGCGGCCGTCGGGCGCGTCGCTGGCATCATCGTCAAGTACCATGTCGGCTGCATCTTCCATGCTGTCGGATGGATCGCACGCCTGGCCGTGGCTGTGGCTGTGGCCGTGCACCGGTGCCGAGGACTGATGTGCGCCATACGCAGCGTGCATACTATGTGCGTCGTGCGTGTCGCGCGTGTCGCGCGTGTCGCGCGTGTCGCGCGTGTCGCGCGCGCCGCGTGTGTTCTGTGTGTCGTGCGTGCCGCGCATGTCCTGTGTGTCGTGCGCGCCGCGCAGGCTGTGCAGACCGCGCGGGGTGTGCGGAGTGTGCGGTACGCCGTGCGCGTCTGCCGACTCGTCTGGCTCGTCGACGGGCAGCTGTGGGCGGAGCAGCAGCTTTCGCAGCTGGCCGATGGTGGCTACACCGGTGCAGCGCAGAAACACGGGGAAGCACAGTAGCGTTGGCAGAAGAGGCATGTCCAAGACGTCTGCCGGCCCCATCGTTTCCGGGTCGAAGCGTCGCGACTGCCATATCTGCACGCTGGCGCCGCCGAGCGTTATGGTGCACCCGGGGTCGAGAAACACCGTCACGGTGGCGCCAGGCATCTGAACAACGCCAGCGGCAGCAGCACCGCCAGACGGCACCCCTTGGCTAGCAAATCGCACCTCCGTCGGATCGGCGTCGGGGCGGATCAGTCCGAAGCAGCGCATCGCCGAGTGCGACGCCGGCGTACCCATCACGACGAATGTGGATATTCAGGCAACCACCGCGTTTGCTGCATCGGCAGGATCCGCCATGGTCGCCGGGTCTGTCGTGCCAGCCGTGCCAGCCGTGTCGGCCGTGTCGGCCGTGTCGGCCATGCCCAGTGTGCCCGTCGGGTCCACCGCTGTTGTCCTCGCCTCGTCCGCTGTGTCCACCGTGTCCGCCAGACCTGCTGCTTCTGCTAGTTCCGCCGTGTCTGCGTAGGCTGCGTGGGATGCGGGGCTCGCCTGCGCCGGGTCTGCGCAGGCCGCGTGGGACGCGAGGCCTCTCTGCGCCGGGGCTCCCATGACTGCCCTAGTGTCGCGCATAATATAGTATTCACGCACAGTGTCGAATCCGCGTCCGCGGGACGATGCGTAGAGTACGATGACGTGGCTGGCGGGGCTTTGTGCTGCTATCACGATGCCAACGATGATCCTAAAGTACCCGCGCTGGCCCGCATCAAAGTAGCCCATGAATGCCTGCTGTATGAAGCTTGCCTCCTGCGGGCTTGGTCGCGACGGCAGGCGTCCGGTGTAGGCGACGGCGCCGTATGCAGGCTGACGTGCGTCCAGGTGCATGGCAAGCTGTCCGAACGCTGGCTTCGCACCAAACGTTAGAGTGCACGGTCTCTGCATTGACAGGACACTGTCGTACGCGCGGACGGGCAGCGATGACTGCACCAGCTGCACCAGCTCACTCGCGTGTGCCGAGCTGTTCAGCGCGGCGTCCCGCCACACGATGCCTCCCATGTCGCGAATGTGGATATCGCGCGTCCGGAAACGCAGCCAAATCGCACACGGCCTGGCCAACTGGTCGCGGTACGACCCGCCGCCGCCACCGCCGCCGACGGCCGCGACCATTCTGGCACCGCCGCTGGGTTCACGTGGCCACTTGGGACGTGGCTGGCGGGACTGGCATGTTTGTCGCGATGTCCCGTCTAATATAGTATTCACGCACGTAATAGAATTCGCGTCTCCTGGACCGTGCGAAGAGCGCGAGGCAGTAGCTTGCGCGGCTTGTTGGCCCGGCGTTGTACACGACGATCCTAAAGTGCCCGCCCTGGCCCGCATCAAAATAGCCCATAAAGGCCTCTTTTATAAAGTGCGCCTCTTGCGGGCTTGGCTGCAACGGTAGACGCCCAGTGTAAAAGATGGCGTGGTATCCTGGCTACCGGGCCTCCAGGTGCATCGCAAGCAGACCAAATGCGGGTCTCTCGCCAAAAGTCACAGTGCAGTCCTTGTCGCTGCTTGATACTGGGTACTCGTACGCGCGTACTGGCGACAAGGACTGTGCCAGCTGTACAAGGTCACTCGCGTGGCGTGTCCTGTCTAGCGTGGAGGATCGGCATAGGATGCCACCCATGCTTCCACTGCGTGCGAGAGAAAAAGAGGAGTTACCGCGCGTCCGGAAACGCAGCCAGATCGTACACGGCCTGGCCAACGTACGACCAGCCATGGTACGAGCGGCCGAGCCGCATGGCACGCAGCGCCTGCGCCACAGTGACGTGCCCAGGAGCCGTGAAGAACGGCAAAGCACAGCACTCGGCCAGCACTGTGGCATGCGACTCGGCGCAGCTGCAGTACCCGCCGATGGCGGCAACCATTCCAGCTCCGTCCGTCACTGGCTCTGTCACACTGTAGCGGCAGCTGAGCGCAGCGCGGGCGGCGCACGTGGCAAAGTCCAGCACGTTTTCCGGCAGACACAGCGGGTGCGGTGCAAGCTGCGCCGCCAGGAAGACGTACTCGGCGTACTCGGCGCGCGCGTCCGTGTTCCACGCAGCAATGGGCGGCGGCCACGGCGCCGCGCCCGGCTGCCCGTACAGGCACCGCAGCCAGTCAAGGGATTGGCTTGCTGGATCGGTCGGATCGGTCGGATCGGTCGGATCGGTCGGATCGGTCGGATCGTCCGCGTGGTGATCAAATGTGGCCGTATCAACTTGCCCAATCGGCGCGCAGACGTCGGCCATTTTCTCTGTTGTCGGGTGGACCGACTGGCGGAAAAGTTCGTCATACCCACCATGCTGTGCTTCAAGACCGTCAACATTGCCGTGCTGCTCCTCGTGATGCGCCACGTGCGCGTGGATGCGTTGCTCTGCTTTGCCGGCGATGTGTGGTACATCCTACACCCGCAGGGGCACTGTACGGCCGCGCGCATCTTTGCCATGGCTCACGCATTGACAGCGCTCCTGGCAGGCCCAGCACCGCTTCAGGTTGCACTTGCATGTGTCGTGCTGGCAGCCCGAACATTGCCGGTGCAGGCCGCCGCGTATGCCGGCATCATCCTGCTGAACCTGGCAGTGCTGCGGACCTGGGCGGCGCTGCTGTTTGTGCTGTCGGACGCTGCGCTCGCCGTGCGCGACTTTTACCGCCCATACCCGTACGCGGACTGGATTGTGCTCGTATTATACTTTGCCGCCCACTACGCCACGATTGCCACGACCGCCACGATTGCCACGACCGCCACGATTGCCACGGCCGAAACAACAGTTACGTGAGGACGCGCGTGACGCGCGTGACGCGCGTGACGCGCGTGACGCGAGCAACCCGAACGACCCAACCGACTCAAGACGACCCGAACGACCAAAAACGACCCGAACGACCCGAACGACCCAAGCAACCCAGACGGCCCAGACAACCCAAACAATGAAGATGATTACGTTCAATATATTTCAATTCGCGGCGCGAGAAGCGAGACCATCTCCCCATTGTGATATACGTGCACGGCCAGGTTTTCCAGCTTGCAAAAGTCTGCAAACCCCGGCGGTAGCGTCACGACGCCATCACCCAGCACAAATATCAGGCTAGGATGGTCCCGTGCCGCCTCCTGCAGTGCATTGCTCAGCACGTCGGCCCACGCATCCGGGAGGACGGCCGCATGGTCGGGCTGCGGCCACAGCGACCGAAGGCCATCGTGCCATGCGGCGGGCTTGCCGCCGTCGTCAAAGCCCAGCATCACGCCGTGGGGCTCCACGACGTAGGCCAGCCGCACGACCGCTTCACCGGCCCCGTACGCGGCATTCCACGCTGCGTAGCTGGTCCCAAACAC
>Ga0214923_10005849_pt1 | contig 14066 bp, 12 predicted proteins | sample LL1510_MetaG_FD_177993 | JGI IMG/M metagenome (GOLD analysis project Ga0214923, IMG submission 177993) | Freshwater microbial communities from Lake Lanier, Atlanta, Georgia, United States - LL-1510 | ecosystem: Environmental > Aquatic > Freshwater > Lake | place: USA: Georgia | collected... | reverse complement strand
CTTTGGGTCGAGACCATCGCCCAAGACGAGTGCACCCATGCGTGCTGTCAGAGCCTCGGCAAAAGCATCATAAATATTTTCATGCACAAAGAATCTGTTGGCTGCCGTGCAAGCGGCACCGCCATTGCGCATTTTTGCCAACATCGCACCATCGATCGCAGCGGCCAGGTCGGCATCCTCAAAAACAATAAACGGTGCGTTGCCGCCGAGTTCCATCGTGCAGTTGATTACATTTTCTGCGGCTTGGGCTAGCAACATCGAACCGACAGGCGTCGAGCCGGTGAAAGAAAGTTTGCGCACTTTGTCCGACTTCAACATTGCGCTAACTGCTGGTCCTGACGGACTCGGCACGACAACATTCACTACTCCGTCTGGCACACCTGCTCGTTGCATTATTTCGGCGATCGCTAACGCAGTCAGCGGTGTTTCGCTTGCAGGTTTTAAGACAACCGTGCAGCCTGCTGCCAACGCTGGTCCGATTTTGCGAGTTGCCATCGCCGCTGGAAAATTCCACGGCGTCGCCAACAAAGCCACACCGACCGGCTGTCGTGAGACCATCAACCAATTGGCTCCACTGGGTGCACGGCGATAGTCGCCGTCGATGCGCACCGCTTCTTCGCTAAACCATCGAAAAAACTCGGCCGCGTATGCGACTTCGGCGCGGGCATCACTCAAAACTTTGCCGTTTTCAAGAGTTATCAATCTCGCCAAAGATTCTTGCTCGGCGATCATGATTTCAAAACTCTTGCGCAGAATCTCGGCACGCACTCGAGGTGCAGTTGCTTTCCATGAGTTGAATGCACTTTGCGCAGCATCAACTGCCGACAAACAATCGTCGGGTGTCGCACTCGATACTTGTGCCAGGTTTGAACCATCGACGGGGTTCGTCACTGATACTTTCGAATTATGGGCGACCCACTTACCTGCAATTAAAGAGTCAAGCGGTTGTGAAACACCTATTTTTGACGATTTATTTTCCATACTGTTCAGTCTTACGCAACGACGGCTTCAACTAAAAACGCTAGATTTATCGGGTGAATAAACAGCGAATTGTATTGACGCTGCTTTTTGCAATCGGTTCTTCATCATGCCTATACGGCGTGATGTTCACGATGCTCGACGACTTTCGAAACAACTTCGGCATCGCCGAGTCGGCACTTGGGTTCATCGTCGGCGTTGGCTTCTTTACATCGTTTCTAGGGCAAGTAAGCATCGCCCCACTGGCTGACCGCGGTCGGGCTCAACGATTAATTATTCTTGGCCTCGGTCTTGAAGTAATCGGTTGCATCGGCATGGCATTCGGCGAAACTTTCATGATCCTTCTCGCTTCGCGCGTAGTTATGGGTTTTGGCGCGGGCAGCGCATTGCCGGCACTTCGTCGTGTGATTATCGTCGCTGACCCCGAAAACTTTGGTCGCAATCTTGGTCGTATTTTGTCTTTTGAAGTCGCGGGCTTTGCCTCCGGACCAGTCATCTCGGTGATTTTTGCCGAGTTCTTTGGTATTCCCGGCCCATTTATTTTGTTGGCGACAATTATTTCTCTATTCGTAATCATCGTCAGCCGAATCGCTGTGCCTGAAACCGCCAAAGAGAATCACCCAACTGAAAGATTCGCAATTGACTTGTTGAAAAATCGCGCCGTCACTTCGGGCATCTTGATCGGTGTGGCGTTGTTTTTCATGATCGGCGTGTTCGACTCGTTGTGGGTGTTGATGATGGACGATCTTGATGCCGCTCAATGGATGGCCAACGTTGGCGTTTCTGTTTTTGTGTTGCCACTAATTTTGCTCGGTCCATTTGGTGGCAAATTTGTGCAACGTATCGGACCATACCGCGCCGGCAGCTTCGGCATGATTCTCGGTGCAATATTTATGGCTGGCTACGGCTTGATGCCGACACCAACATTGATGATGGTCGTATTTTTCTTTCACTCGCTCAATGATGGTTTCTTTGTTACCGGCGCAGGTGTCGCAGTTGGTACAAGTGCACCGCTTGAGCGACAAGCCGGCGCACAAGGTCTGCTTGGTGGCATGGAAACTCTGGCTGGCGGTATCGCCGCAAGTTTTTCTGGTGTCGCATATGACCATCTCGGTCGCACGACTACCTTCATCGGAACCGGAGCAATCATGCTCACATTAATTTTGGCAAGCCGAATTTTGGCTGGCGACAATTGGTCAGTGCGCAATGTCGTACCCAAGTCTGCAGTCGCATTAGACATCGTTTCGTAATACTGTTATTGATTAATGGGACAACGCGACGGCGACGGATGGGTCGATTGTGACTGCGGTTATCGCCATTGGGGGCGATTCGGTGCGGCGGGCTTGCTGATTTTGCGGCGCGATACACCAGAGCCGCAAGTTTTATTGCAACTGCGCGCCGAATGGACACATGGTGGCGGCACATGGGCGCTACCAGGTGGCGCAAAAGACTCGCATGAAGATTCGGTTACAGCAGCGCTGCGCGAAGCCCATGAAGAGATGGGCATCAACATCGACGCACTGACCGTCAAGCATGTATTTTCAGATAACCACGGCCCATGGAGTTACGACACGGTTATCGCTCACGCGATGAACGACGCGGGTGCTCACATCGCCAACCCAGAATCAACTGCAACTAAGTGGTCGCCGATTGAGCAAGTTGAAAATCTCAACTTGCACCCAGGATTAAAGCAATCGTGGACCGCGCTCAAACCACTGACTATAAACTCACTAGAAATTTAGTTTTTTAAAGCGCCTTGGCGTAAAGTTCGTGCACTTCACCACGCGATGGATAGCGCGGAGTAGTCAAAATTGTCAAATCGCGTAGTGCGTCTTGTGTCAACGAACCGATGTTGTCACTTGTTGCGCCAAGTTCGCTGAGTTTGCGATTGGTGCCAACAGTCGACGAAAGTTTTTCTACGGCGGCAATCGCAGCATCTGGGTCTACTTCGGTACCCAGTGCTTCACCAACATTGGCGTATCGCTCGGCGACTACGTCGCGATTGAAGCGCATTACATGCGGCAACATCGTGGCCAGAGTCTGGCCATGAGCCTGATGCAACTGACCTGAAATTGGATGACCAAGTGCATGCACGAGACCAAGTTGTGGTCCGCTTGAAAATGCACGGCCAGCCAAATGTGATGCAATTTGCATATTTGCTCGCGCTTCGAGGTCGGCACCATTTTTAACTGCGATCGGCAGATATTTTGCGACCAGTCGAATCGCATGCAACGCCAGTGCGTCGCCATATGGGTTTGACTTCACTGAAGTATGAGCCTCGATTGCGTGCGTCAACACATCCATGCCACAAGCAGCGGTGCCCTTTGCTGGCATACCAACTGTCAAAGTCGGATCGAGCAAAATCGTGCGCGGACGAAGCAACGGGTTGATAAATAAAAGTTTGCGATGATGCGCAGGGTCGGACGTGTCGGTGATCAAACCGGCGCCGTTTGTCTCTGACGCCGTGCCAGAAGTTGTCGGAATTGCAATCGTTGGCAAGCCTGGCTTTGAAGCGCTGAATTTAGGTGCCAGTGTCGAAAAATCAATGCGATCGTTGGCGTCTAGTTCTGGGGCGAATGCCAAGCCAACATGGTCGACGCCGTTTGGTGCGGCGAGCGCGATGTATTTGCCGCAGTCCATCACCGAGCCACCACCAATCAATACGACGACAGTGCCGTCAAGGCCAAACTTATTGATCGCCGCCACACCAGCGGTCACATTCAGGTCAGTCGGGTTCGGTGACACCTGATCAAACACCTGCCACTTCATACCTGCAGTTGTCAACGCATCGGTAATCGGCTTTACGACACCGGCACCATTTACACCAGCGTCGGTGATGATAAATGCACGAGTGCCATGTGGCGAAACATATTGTGCGAGCGTTGTTGCAACGTTTGGTCCAGAGATTGTGCTTGACATCGGCTCAAGGCCGAAAGTACTTACTGCGGGATCCATTAGTTGTCTCCTTGTGCTTTTGCCGAATTTGCTCCGAAGCCTAAAGGCTTGCCTTCGTGTCGGGCAAGTTCGGCCCGACCAACGACATGCCAATGCACCTCATCAGGGCCGTCGGCGAGCCTAAGCGTGCGCTGACCCGCATACATTCTTGCAAGTGGTGTCCACTGCGAAATGCCGGTCGCGCCGAAAATCTGCATTGCTTCGTCGATTATTTTGCAGACGCGCTCTGGCACCATTGCTTTAACTGCACTCACCCATACTCGCGCCTCGGCGTTGCCCATAGTGTCCATCGCTCGTGCAGCGCGCAACACCATTAATCGCATCGCTTCAATCTCGATTCGCGCCTTGCCAATCACCTCGGTGTTCTTCCCAAGCCGAGCGAGTGGTTTACCAAATGCTTCACGGCTCAAACCACGACGCACCATCAGTTCGAGCGCACGCTCGGCCGCACCAATTGATCGCATGCAGTGATGAATTCGGCCAGGTCCGAGACGAACCTGTGAAATTTCAAAACCACGACCCTCACCCAACAGCATGTTTGACTTCGGCACTCGTACATCTGTAAATCGCAAATGCATATGACCATGTGGTGCGTCATCTTCACCGAACACGTGCATCGCACCGACTATTTCAACGCCTGGTGTATCCATTGGCACCAATATTTGAGAGTGTCGACTGTGCGGTGGACCGTCTGGGCTCGTCATCAACATGCAAATCAAAATTTTGCATCGCGGGTCACCAGCACCAGAAATATAAAACTTCTCGCCATTGATCAGCCATTCATCGCCATCGAGAACCGCGCGGCACTCTAAATTTTTCGCATCGCTGGACGCGACATCGGGTTCTGTCATCGCATACGCCGAGCGAATCTCGCCGTTCAACAGTGGTTCAAGCCACTTCTTTTTTTGCTCTGGGGTACCGACACGCTCGAGAACTTCCATGTTGCCTGTATCTGGCGCGCTGCAATTCAAACATTCTGACGCAATCGGATTCTTGCCTAGTTCAGCAGCAATATACGCATAGTCAAGATTCGACAAACCTTGACCAGTCTCCGAATTTGGCAAAAAGAAATTCCATAACCCGTTGGCTTTTGCCTTGGCTTTGATCGACTCAAGTAATTCGAGTTGTCCTTTGCCGTATTGCCAACGATCAGGTCGACCTTCGCCAAGTTTGAAATATTCGTCGGTGACCGGGTCAATCTCGTTTTTTATAAACGCAACAACGGCTTCATAAAGCGGCACAGCGCCCGGCGACATCGCCAGGTTCATCGCGTCGTCGGTGGTGATTCCTGAATGCATTTGTGGTGCTGCCATAACCCCACGCTACCCCTGCGACCTGACACGAATTCAAGTCGGGTCTCACAACTTCAATAGAAGGCACAACGAGAACTATCTCTATAGTTGAGTCGATGAAAGATCTTTTCTCTTTAAAAAATCGAGTTGCAATTGTTACAGGTGGGTCACGCGGCATCGGCGCGATGATCGTGCAGGGCTTCTTAGAACACGGTTGCTCACGCGTCTACATCACGGCGCGTAAAGCAGCCCAATGCGACGCCGCAGCCAAAGAACTTTCTCAATTCGGAGAATGCATTTCTATCCCGGGTGACTTGGCGACCCAAGCCGGAGTAATTGCATTTGCCACCGAAATCGCCAAGCGCGAACCTGCGATTGACATTTTGATCAACAATGCCGGCGCTGCCTGGATGGCAGAGTTTGATTCGTTTCCAGAATCTGGCTGGGACAAAACAGTTGATCTGAATATGAAGACACCATTCTTTTTGACCCAGGCGCTTGCGCCGCAGTTGCGAGCAGCCGCCGCAAAAAACAAACATTTGGCAAAAGTCATCAACATCGCATCAATTGACGGCGTCTCAATCAACGAAATGGAAACTTATCCATATGCAGCAAGCAAAGCCGGACTAATTCACATGACAAAACGCATGGCACTGCGCTTGATTCAAGATGACATCGTCGTCACTGCAATTGCGCCAGGTGCATTTGCTTCAGAGATGAACAAAATTGCTCGCGATCACGGTGAAATGGTTGCTTCACAAATACCGGCAAAGCGCATCGGCACCCCAGAAGACATGGCAGGGGCTGCGATCTATCTCGCGTCACGTGCCGGAGATTATGTCGTCGGCTCGACAATCATCGTCGATGGCGGCGTCACTTACGCCCGATAGTTATTTTTTGGCCGGGTCGTAAGTCGACAAGAAGTTGCCAAGTCGGCCGATTGCTTCGGTCAAATCTTTTGCGTAAGGCAAAGTCACGATGCGCAAGTGGTCTGTAGTCGGCCAATTAAACCCAGTGCCTTGAACCACTAGCACATGTTCGGCGCGCAAGAAGTCAAGGACAAATTTTCTGTCATCAGAAATCGGGTAAACATTAGGGTCAAGTTTCGGAAACACATAAAGTGCCCCTTTTGGCTTTACACACGAAACGCCCTTTATATTTTCGAGCGCTGTTATCGCGGCATCGCGTTGCTCAAGCAGGCGACCGCCAGGTAAAACCAAGTCACGAATACTTTGGCGACCACCCAATGCAGTTTGAATCGCATGTTGTGCGGGGACATTCGCACACAACCTCATGTTGGTCAACATCGTGATGCCTTCGATATAACTTGTCGCGTGTTTACGCGGACCAGTCATCAGCATCCAAGCGGCTCGAAAGCCAGCAAGACGATACGCCTTCGATAAACCATTGAACGTGAGCGTAAAAACATCCGGAGCAATTGCGGCAAATGTCGTATGTACGGCGTCGTCGTAAAGAATCTTGTCGTAAATTTCGTCTGCCATCACGATCAGTCCGCGCTCGGCGGCAAGATCACCGATCTCGCGCAAGATTTCAGGGCTATAGACAGCACCAGTCGGATTGTTTGGGTTGATTACGACGATGGCTTTCGTGCGATCGGTGACCTTGGCCCGAATGTCTTCGATCATTGGCATCCAACCGTTTGATTCGTCGCACAAATAATGCACGGGGGTGCCACCCGAAAGACTTGTCGCCGCTGTCCACAATGGATAATCAGGTGCCGGAATCAAAACTTCGTCGCCCTCATCGAGCAATGCATTCAGGGCAATCTGAATCAGTTCGCTTACTCCGTTGCCGAGCCAGACATCGTCAACATCGGTTATGTCAATGCCTCGCGATTGATAATTCTGCACTACCGCAGTTCGCGCCGACAAGATGCCCTGCGAATCTGAATATCCTTGCGATGTCGGCAGATTACGAACCACCTCAACCAAAATTTCTGGCGGAGTTTCAAAACCAAAAGGCTGAGGGTTGCCGATATTTAGTTTGATTATGCGGTGACCTTGCGCTTCGAGTCGCTTTGCTTCGTCAAGCACGGGGCCACGAATGTCATACAAGACATTGGCTAATTTCTGCGACTGCATAATTTCCATGGCTTATCAGGCTACGCCGCTAGTTATAAGTAAATTCCCTCATAAAATTGCAAAGATAGAACCTTCAAAAATATTGCTCTTTTATAAGTTTGCGCCGATTGCCGACCCCGAGGCAATTCGACTCTGGCAGCGCGCATTGTGTGAGCGCTTCAGCCTCAACGGTCGCATCATTATTTCGAAACACGGCATCAATGGCACCGTCGGTGGACTCATGACGAACGTAAAGAAATACGTACGTGCAACAAAAGAGTTCGCGCCGTTCAAAAACATCGACTTCAAGTGGTCAGAGGGTGCGGGCGATGAATTTCCACGCCTAGAGATTCGAGTTCGAGATGAGATCGTGACATTTGGGAAACCCGAAGAAATAGTTGTCGACGAAAATGGCATTGTCGGCGGCGGTGTTCATCTCAAGCCGGTCGAAGTTGACAGTCTCGTCGCCGAACGTGGAGACGAAGTTGTTTTCTTTGATGGCCGCAGCGCATACGAGGCTCGCATTGGCAAATTTAAAAATGCTGTCGTCGCTGATGTGGCAACAACCCCTGACTTTGTTGGCGAACTTGAAAGCGGAAAATATGATCATCTCAAAGAAAAACCGATCGTCACATACTGCACGGGTGGTATTCGATGCGAGGTTCTGTCACTACTGATGAAGAACCGAGGCTTCAAAGAGGTCTATCAAATCGACGGTGGCATCGTGCGCTACGGCGAAGAGTTCGGCGATGACTCACTGTGGGAAGGCTCTCTTTACGTATTCGACAAGAGATTGAAAGTTGATTTCAGTGACCACACCAAAGTGCTTGGTAAGTGCGATTACTGCACATCAAGCACAAATCAGTTTTTTGACTGCGCAAATTTAGGGTGCCGTTGTCTATTTTTGCTCTGCCAAGACTGTGCAGATAAGTCGGCGCAGATTCTTTGCCCGAAGTGTCGGGCAAAGAACCAAACAGCCACTTAACTGGCGAGAAAGAGTTTCTTCCAGCCTTCGTGATCTTTGGCGAGCCCAGCACGAATCGCATCAACCACTTCGCTGCGCAAACGAAGCTTGCTTGCTGCGTGTGCAGCGGCATTGAGTGCCGAAAATGACTTTGCGATTTCAAGTGCGGCGGGCAAGAGTTCTGCTTCGGTCGCCACGACGCGGTCAACTAATCCATTTTCAACACCATTTGTCGGCGTAAAAGTCTCGGCTAGAAGAACTGCGCGCGAAAGTGCCGCGGGCGTCAAGCGCTGGCGCAATATTTCGATTGTCGACCACGGCATCGTCATGCCGATAGCCACTTCATTCGCCGAATATTTGAAGTTGCCAGCAACACCAATTCGATAATCGCCACATTGCAACAAAAAAACACCCATTGCGATCGCATGCCCACCACAGGCAATCACCACCGGAGTTTCAAAACTGAGCAGTCGCATTGCGATTTTGATGCCGCCGTCGAGCATGTCGACTGCTGATTGACCACCTGCCGCAAGCGTCTTGAGATCGAAACCCGCCGACAAAATGCCCGAGCGGCCAGTTATCACCACCGGCAATTTGGCTTGTTGAGCCTGGTCAAGCGCCGAGTTGAATGCTTGTTGCATCGACAGCGACAAGGCGTTGGCTTTGCCGTCGTCAAGTGTGATTACGGCAACGCCGTCAATTATTGCAAAACTTGCCGGCACTTTTTGGGTTTCGCTCATTGAATCAGTTTATGTTGTTCGCGTTGCGAGGCATTAGTCGCAACGCCTCAATCTTGCAGTACGGCTGTTGTGTTTTCGCCGCGCAAAATTGTGATACGTGCAACGTTTGTGGCGAGTTCGGCAATTTCGGCGTCATCGTGCGAAACCAAGACAACCACCCCGTTATAAGTTTCAAAGAAGGTCTTCATCGCGCGTCGCACCTCGTCTCGCGAAGTTGCGTCAAGTGACGTAGTCGGCTCATCAAGCAACAAAACTTCTGAAGGTGCCAGAAATGCCCGTGCAAGTGCTACGCGTTGACGCTGACCACCACTCAAGGTTGACGGCTTGCGCGATAACAACTCAGCCAAATTAAATTGTTCAATCGCCGAGTCGAACCTTGGTGTGTTTCTATACGCAGCACCGCGACCAAAAATCACATTTTTTTCGACAGTCAAATGCCCGAACAAACCACCACCTTGAAACACTGTCGCAACACCACGCAACTCAGGTTGCACAAACTGACTTGTCGTCGAATCATCGAATACTTTGCCGTTTAAAGAGATCTTGCCGGATGTACATGCAAGAAGACCAGCAATCATGTCAAGTGTCGAGGTTTTTCCTGAGCCGTTTTCGCCGGAGATCGCCAGCACCGCGCCTGGCGCGACTGTCAAATGAACTTCAAGATTGAACTTGCCACGTCGTAAGTGACAATTAATTTCGAGACTCATTGTCCACCCCGACGTAACGCAGAAACCCATCTGCCACGCAACGCGATGAGTACACTCACCGAAACAATCATCATCAAAGTCGATAGCGCCAACGCATCATCACCGCCAGATTCGAGTTGGCTATAAACAGCCAGGGGCACAGTTTGAGTTCGCCCTGCCGTATTGCCTGCAAAGGCGATCGTCGCACCAAATTCGCCGAGCGCTCGTGCCCAAGTTAAAACAAGTGCTGCCAGCAACGAAGGTCGAACCAAGCCCAATGTCACAGTTACAAATGTTCGCCACGGCCCCGCACCAAAGGTTCGCGCAGCACCCACAATTCGCCGATCTACTTGGTCGAAAGCTGCCTCCATCACCAAGATAAAAAAAGGTGCCGCCACAAAAAACTGCGCCATTATCGCGGCGGTTTCGGTAAACGCCAGTTGAATGCCGAACCATTCGTCGAGCCTTGCTCCGACGACACCGCGGCGACCAAATGCGAAAAGCAACGCAACGCCACCTACTACAGGGGGTAAAACCATTGGCAAAACGCAAAAGGCACGCACAAGCGATTTGAATTTGAAGTCTCGATTTGCAAGTAGCCATGCCACCGGTGTGCCAAAAACAAGAGCCAGACTTGTAGCCACAAGCGAAGTGCGCAACGACAACACGAGCGCCGTGCGCGAAGTTTCGTTTGAGATCGAATTCAGAAAACTCGACCAATCGGTTCGCCAAAAAACAGCCAGCACCGGCACAATTACGATCGCAACTGTCGGTAGGGCAATCAGCCACAAGCCTCTTGGGGCAGACAGGCCTCGCTTCATGGAAGAATGAATCCGTTTTCGGCAAGAACTTTGCGACCAACTAAAGATTTAGTCATTGAGATAAAGGCAACTATCGCGGAGTTGTCATTTGTTGTTGGTTCAGTGGCGACACCAATTGGATACTCGGCCAGCAAATTAAAGATTTCCGCGATTTTCACCGCGTCAACTTTGTCGCCAGCCACGAGACCATCAGTGAGATATGCAATGCCAGCATCGGCTTCGCCGAGGGCTATCCGCGAAACAACACCACTTGCGCTTGCCTCTCGACTCGCAACTATCAATGAAACGTTCGCCTTGCTCAAAACATCTGCTGCATACCGTCCACATGGTTGTGCGAGATCGCATAACACGACTTTCAGCCCGCTGCGTGTTAGATCGCTAAGTGTTTCAATCTTCTGTGGGTTGCCACGCTGAACGAGTATTGCCAATTTATTTCGTGCCAGTATCGAAACTGACTTTTGATCAATATCACCCGACGATAAAACTTTGTTCATGTTTATAGTGTCGGCCATGGCGACAATGTCAACTGGCGCACCTTGTTGAATTTGTGTCACCAAAGTTGCACTGCCGGCAAAATTGAATCGAATCGAAACATTCAGAAATTTGGCTGTGAAGACTTTGCCAATTTTTTCAAACGAATTGGCAAGAGATGTTGCCACCAAAACGTTTAGTTCACTCTTCTTTTTTACTTGAAGAGTAGATCTACTTATGATCGCAGCAAACTTTGGTGTTGAACTCAGCCGTAGTTCTAACTTGCAAGTGCCAACTTTCGTAGTTGTTAAATAATTACCCGTTACCGCGCATGAACCCTGGGTGATGAGTTTCATTTGTGCCCTCGAGTTAGTTTCGAAAATCCTTGATAACTCGATACGTGATGATTCGGGCACGGAAGTCGCAAGCCAACTGACAGTTGGCAAAGTCAGTTTGCTCTGAGCCAAGGCAGACGAACCAGACGAGAACCAAGAAAGAAAGGCGACTATCAATAACCGCCAAACTGCATCAGATTTAGTTGCAGACATAAATCTGAAGGCTATTAGTAAAAAACGAACTATCTAATAGTTCTTTATGTACTATCAAATATCTATGGCTACTAAACAATCACTAAATCTGATCGAGGGCTCGTGTCTGGTTCTAATCAGCAAAGGCATTAACCATGGCTACCAACTGGCAAAACAGTTTGAGCCAAGTACGGCATTAGGTGAGGTTCTCACACTCACTCGACCAGTTATCTACCGCGCGGTCAAATCTTTAGAAACACAGAAACTTATTCAAAGCGCTGACTCGCTAGGTCCGCGTGGCCAGCTGAAATTCAAGCTGAAATGCACGAGTGAGGGCGAAAAGCAAGCCAAGCAGTGGCTTAGCGAACCCGTTTCTCACATTCGAAATATGCGTGACGAATTTTTGATCAAAGTTCTCTTGTTGCAAAGATTCAATCTCAACACTAAACGTTTGATTCAAACCCAGCGTCAAGCGCTTTCGGAAATTTCAAAAACTTTGCTCGCAGATATGGCACCAACCCCAGTTGCGATCTGGCGGCGCGAGCAGGCACGCACAGCGATGAGATTTCTTGACGAACTCGAAGGCGTCAATCAAGCACCAAGCACTGAAAAACGAAAACAGTTTCAAGTCAGCGCACGAAACCAACTGCGAGCCGAAGTTGCAAAGGTGCGCCATGGTGACACGCTCTCGACGGTTTATCTGTCGCTCGAACCTAAACAAACAATTACCGCAACAATCACTCGTGAAGCCGCAAATGACTTATCTTTGGCGCCTGGTTCTCGAGTTGTCGCTTTATTTAAAGCCACTGAAGTAATGATCGCTCAGTCAATTGCCGAGGTCGATTAGATATTTATAAATCGATTCGTTTGCGAATTGAGAATTCGAGGAGCAGCGCCATCGGGTCGCCTGAAAATTGAGCGATTTCAAAATTCCATAGTCCGTCTTCGACGAACCAACTGTGAGTTTTTGTATTGCGAGTTGCCAAACTCTGCAACGACGTTTGGCACTCAACTTGCTTTGTTTCGCCAGCACGAAGCACAACGCGTTTAAATGCCACCAGCCTTCGCTTCGGGCGTTCGACTTCGGAGTCTTTCAACCCCGCGTACACCTGCACCACGGTTGCACCATCTAGCGAACCAGTGTTGCTGACTTCGCATCTAAATTTGATTAATTCGGTTGTCTCAATTTCTGGCGACGAAATAGAAAACTGGGTATAGCTGCACCCGAAACCGAATGGAAACATCGCCGTGTTGCCGTCTCGGTCGAGTTTCCATTGACCGTGCCAATAGTCGTAAGTAATTTTTTTGGCATTGCGATCAAAAAATGGCAGATGCGATTCATCTTTGGGTATTACGAATGGCAAGCGCCCCGAAGGGTTTACCGCACCAGACAAAATATTTGCTAGTGCCCGACCACCATTGATACCGCTATACCAACTCATTAGAACTGCCGGCACGTCGTTGATCCACTCTGACATGACGACCGCGCTGCCAGCCACAATCACGACAATTATTCGCGGTTGAACTTTGGCAACGGCACGAATCATTTGCACATCTTCGTCAAGTAGCCGAATTGAATCTCGGTCACCACCAATCGAAAAAGTGCCGTTGCGAGATTTGATTCGCAATTCATCTGGTGCGAAGTAGTGATTATCGCGCATGTATTTTTCGTATTCGCCGGCCAAAACTGGGTCGTCTTGCCGCGGAATTTGTTTGACCATGTCGACCGTGTCTTCGGAGTCGCCGATGAATTCGCCTTCTTCTTCTTTGGTGTAGCCGACAACCACAATCGCAACGTCTGATTTCTTTGCTACTTGCATTTGCTCTTCGAAGCTCAGGCCAGGATCGTAAACAACTTCACAATTTGAGAAGTGCTCGCGGATACCAACTAAGGGCGTGACGACATTTGGTGCCATTACATCGCTACTTCCACCGTCACCGATGTTTCGTGCCGCCGCAAGGCGACCAAATATCGCGATCTTTGATCCAGATTTCAGTTCAAGCGGCAAAGATTTGTCGCCACTAACGCTGTCATTTTTCAGCAACACCATTGACTTCTCGGCTACTTCTTGGCTAAGAACCAAGTGTTCTTTGCACAGAACAACCGAGCGATCGAGCAGAGGTAACTTGCCAACGTTGAACTTCAACATCGTGGCAATCGTGCGGGTCACTGCACTGGCAACAAGTTCTTCAGTGATCAGACCTTCTGTGAGCGCGGCAACGATCGGTGCATTGCGAATCATTCGATATGGCATTTCGACATCAAGACCTGCTTGCAGCGATTTCACACCGTCTCGCACACCGAAGATCCAGTCCGAGATAACAAACCCCGCAAAACCCCATTCTCCGCGCAAAATTTCGGCTAGTAGTGCTTCGTTTTGACTACACCACTCGCCATTAACCGAGTTGTATGCAGTCATTACACATGCGACACCTTCATCAACGATGCGTTTGAAGTGAGGCAGATAAACCTCGTGCAAAGTACGTTCGTCGACCGTCACGTCGACACCAAAACGCGCGTTCTCCATTGAGTTGAGTGCAAAGTGTTTGA
>Ga0214923_10005848_pt1 | contig 14069 bp, 15 predicted proteins | sample LL1510_MetaG_FD_177993 | JGI IMG/M metagenome (GOLD analysis project Ga0214923, IMG submission 177993) | Freshwater microbial communities from Lake Lanier, Atlanta, Georgia, United States - LL-1510 | ecosystem: Environmental > Aquatic > Freshwater > Lake | place: USA: Georgia | collected... | reverse complement strand
AATGCAACTTGTTGCCTATGGTGCCCAAGACGTTTACCTGACGGCCAACCCTCAGGTAACCTTTTTCAAACAGCTGTATCGTCGCCATTCCAACTTCGCCATGGAGTCTATCGAGCAGACCTTTAACGGTGTAGCCAACTTTGGCAAGCGTGTCCAGTGCACGATTTCCCGTAACGGTGACTTAATCAGCCGTGTCTATCTGCAGGCCACTCTGCCCTCTGTAGATGTGTCCGTAACCACCAATGGTGGTATTCTTTTTCTTCCGCCTAATCCTGCCACCCCTGTCACCGCTCCTCCTGCTACTGCTTACACCACGTTTTCCTGGGTAGAGAATGTGGGTCAGGCTCTAATTAGCTATGTGGAGCTTGAGATTGGTGGCCAGCTTATTGACAAGCACTACGGTGACTGGATGTACATTTGGAATGAGCTGACTCTGCCTGTTGGTAAGCAGGGTGCTTTTGACATGATGGTTGGCTCTGGTCTGATGCCTTCTTCCGATGGCCCTGTAGCTAATGGTGGTGTTGCGGGTGCATGCTCCACGTGTGGCTCTGTGGAGCCTGGTGCTTGCTCTGTAAATGGAAATGCTGGTACTAGTACTCTCTGCAGTCGTGGTGATGGTAATGTGTTAGCGAATCTTACTGCCAGGACCCAATGCTCTTCCGAGTACACTCTGTATGTACCTCTAGAGTTCTGGTTCTGCCGCCACTCTGGCCTGGCACTGCCTCTCATTGCTCTCCAGTACCACGAGGTAAAGGTAAATATCCAGTTTGCCGAGCTTCGTAACCTGTGCAACATTGTGGCTGGTACCACTGCCGCCCCGGGCAATGCCAAGAAGGTATACACTGTGGTCAACCAGGCCGGCCTGGTTGCCGCGTCTCTGTGGGCCGACTATGTGTACCTAGACACGGAGGAGCGTCGTCGGTTTGCCCAGGTAGCCCATGAGTATCTGATTGAGCAACTCCAGTTCACGGGCGCGGAGTCCGTGACGGCTGCCCAGAATAACATCAAGATGTCTTTCAACCACCCCGTGAAGGAGCTTGTATGGGTAACCCAGCTAGACGTGAATGTAGACTGCGAGTATGGCTCCAATGGTGGCTTAAATCTGCCCTTCAGATACCAGGATGACGCCGGTGCTAATCCTGTGGCTGTAGCCAAGATCCAGCTGAACGGCCATGACAGGTTTGATGCACGTTTTGGCTCCTACTTTAACTTCGTACAGCCTTACCAGCACCACACTCGCAGTCCTGCTATTGGTGTGAATGTGTACTCCTTCGCCCTAAAGCCTGAGGAGCACCAGCCCAGTGGCACCTGCAACTTCTCCCGTATTGACAATGCCGTGCTGAACCTGACGCTGTCTCCTTACACGCTGAAGGCTGCTACCACCCGCACGGTAAATGGTGTAACTCTGACTGCAAATACGTCTGCCCTGACGGCCCAGGTCCGCATCTATGCCGTCAACTACAATGTACTCCGTGTAATGTCTGGTATGGGCGGCCTCGCATATAGCAATTAAAACGGCTTTGCCGTTTTGTGTGTGTCTGGTTAGCATATAGCAATTAAATTAAACGGCAAAGCCGTTTATAATATTAGTTTTCTCAATTCTTTTTAAGACCTGAGAAAACCTATATGTAATTTACATCCTTTGAATACATTTGAATAGGTCCAAATGTTCTTCAAGATATTTTCTTTCTCCACCACGAAATTTAATTAAAGGGCTTACTGTTCCTTTACAAATAGATTCTAAACCCTTTTTAACATCCCAGTTATTTTGTGTTAAATACAGATATGCAGTATCTTCTGCAATATAAAAATACATATTTCTCAAAATAGACGGATTTTTTTGTAAGATTTTTTGAGCACAAACATGCATATATAAATAGTTAGGATTGTCAATACGATCAAACATAACTCCCTGTGTTTTCATATCCTCCAATGCATCTTTGTAACTATCAAAAGTCTCTGCTTTCATAAATTCATTTTTCCATTCAGTAATAAATTGACCATGAGGTACTGTAGCAAAACACCAATTTTCTATTACAGGAATACCAGGTTTACTAATAAATGATTTCAGATTATACCCATAAAAATCATACCATCCAGGAAAATATAGTGGTGCCTTTAATAAGATAGAAGAATCTAACCAAACACCTCCATATTTTTGCAAAATATTTGCACGAACTATATCAGATTCTCTTGTTGGTCCGTCATTCATTTTCATACCAACATCAAAACCTAAAAGACGTATTGCTTCTTTTGGACCCAGAACATGAATAGTATATGTTGGATTGTATTGCCTCCATGATTCTATACATCCCAGTACTACCGGACTGGTGATAATTTCAGAATTCCAGTATGTCCAGATATGTCTAGGTATCTTTGATTGTACAAGAATAAGTCCTAGTAAACATACCATTAAAATAAAAAACAGTCTTAAATTCTTGGTCAACATCTTTATTAAAGATCATGAATTTATTGTTTGAGCATGTGGCACATTCGATGGAGAATCTGAAGATTTGCCATAGTTGTCTCACCGCCCTCACACCATTCAACAATGTGGTCTCCATCCATGAGTTGATGTGCCAGAATCTTCTTGTGACACATCGCACAGAGCCCACCCTGCTCAGCCAGTTTAGCCTCTTTTTGTTCTCGTGTAAAGAGTCTAGGCTGGACCGTTGTCTCTGTTAAGATAGAATCACACAGACGAATAATCTTTCTATGAAATGTCCAATTCCGGCTCTTACATCCCAGCTCAGTCACCAATTCCATGCAGGGTTTCAAGAAAACCGTTTTCAGTGCGGCGGAAATAGGCCGTTTCTGACTACGGAAATCCTCTATCTTTGGAAAACATGCAGCAGCCCGTCCCAGAAATAATAGAAGCTCGGTCCTCTGAGACTCCTCCATAATAGAGGTTCCATCATCCTTGCAGAATGTGTTAAGTTGTTCCAGGTCCTTCATAATTTTGAGACAACGTGTCAACGTTGCACACCATGTCTCACAATTAGCTGTAACATTATCTTCGCGCTCTTTCATTGTGGATCCCAGTGATCTAACATACCATGCTGATACTAGCCCTGAAAGAGAATTTCCACTTTGTTTTGTTGTTGTATTGTAATCAGTAATTGCCAGAAGTTTTAAAAGAGTATGTTCAAGATCACCGCGGTTTGTTGCATCTTTTGGAAACAATGGAGTCTCAAAGAATTCGGCCATGCATGGATTAATCACACGTGTCAAAAGCGGGGCAATAACGGGAATATTGATTTCATAGTCATTTAGACGTTTGCCGGCTCGGTTCACACGAATCCATAGGACTTTGAGTAAGTCCGGATCACTGGCCGTTTCTTCGTCAATCATATTGATGTTGAATTTGTATGTCTTGATTGTATTCCGAATAGCCAGAGGCAACTCGGAAAACTTCTTACCATTGTATTCGGCTAAGAATGCGGTGGACAAGTCTGTATATTTCAGTGCAAACTTGTCATCCATGAAATCAAAGAGTGTCTCGACCTTGTGGGCACCATCGAAGATATGGTCTTCGCCCTCGGAACACTTATCAACACAAGATGAGCGTGCAATCATATAGATTGGTGGACATGTCCAACCACGGGCGGCGGTATCAATCATTTCTGTCTTATCATGAATGGACCAACAAGGAGCGCGCTGTATGGAGGGTCGTGTTACCAGACATTTTTGAGAATGTTCATTAGAATAATGGGGATCGCGCCGTAGTTTTAATGAAATCGCCGATTCCGATTCGACTTTCGCCATTTTGCCTTTCTTGTACCGCGACGGTGCCTGGTCATTTTTTTACTACCGCCCTTCTTATTAAGTACTAATGTAACTCCTGGTAGGCGTTTTTGCACAGAATATTGTAGCGGTTCTAAAAATTCTGGCCCTTCTAGATTGCCATCTACAATAATTGTAGATGGATTAAACGTGGGATATTTATTTTTAAGAGAAACAATAAATACTAAAAATTGAGGAGAAGTCAGTCTCTGATTTGTTAAGTCTATAGTTTTAATACCAGCAGTATAATCTTTTTTTGGAAGAATATTTTCGAAATCATCCCATTCAATAGATCCTAATGGTCCTCTTACTCCAAGCTTGTTAAGCAAATGACAATGTATTGGACTTCCATAACTCAGATTAATTGTAGAATGATCCCATAATAAACTAGCAATTTGAGTAGAAGTTAATGGTGTACAATGAACCTGTGGTATTCTAACTTGTGTATTACCAGATCTTACAGGTACTGTTACTTGTACTGGTTCAGGTTTTAATTCTGATTCTGGCTGATTCTTTAGCGTAATTAATCGCCCTCGTATATATTGTATTGCTGTAGCATTGTCAGTGCCACTTTGTATAAGTGTAGTATATTTATCTACTATATCTTGTTGTTGTTTCTCACTAAGAGAATCCCAGGTTCTTACTGCAAATAAAGGTTCAGAATAATTACTTCTGTTAGAATTTGTTAAATACCCTTCTGCGTTATATTTTTTTGGAGGGGCATTTAAGTTTGAAACAATACGTCTTACTTCATCCATCCCTTACTTATTAAACATTATTTTCTATTACACCAATTTCTGGAAAATCGGCTAGAAGCAAAGACAAAGCATGGGCCCTTCTTTCTAAAAAAGAGTCTCCAGGAGCCTGTCGTGTTAAATACTTCCAACGCCATTCAAATCTTAACGCAGCCCGTTCATCGGCAAAACCCGAAACCAAGAAGACCCGTTTCCATTTACGGCCATGGGTAGCCCGTGCACCACCAGCGATTTCTCCATTATGTTGTCGGAGACGTCTATCAGGATTAATTGTAGCTCCCACATATGTTTTTCGGCCATCTAACGAAGCTAACATATAACATGACCAGGACATTTTAATACTATAAGTTCTTAAACCTTTATAAGGATGGCAAATCCGCTGAAGGTTACATTTATTGAAGAATTCTGTTTAAATCCATGGATGTCATGGCCACTTCAAGCTTTTCCAGCAAATTCTTTCCGAGGATTCAGTAATCGAAGACTGCAAGAAGCTCGGGCCGCCTGGGGGTTTTTTGAAGCCGTTGAATCTGCCGATGCTTATAGACGAATAGAATATGGTTTTACACTAAAAGGTCGTAATATGATTACTGAACCAGATTTATGGACTGAACTTGTTACTGAAGAAACACTGGGACAATATAATTTTGGCCAATATTTGCATAGTTATGTATGTCCCGAAATATCATGGAATTCTCAGAGAAACTTGGAACCATCTACGGGTCCATTGAGTCTTGAATTACTTATTCCTTTTCCGATTAGTGTTACTTCTGTTACAGGTATTCCTCAAAACCAAGCAGTAATCGTGCGCTGGCCTTTTCCTACTGATCCGGTTAATTTTTTTACAGTAACAACACAAGGTATATCAGTTACCGTAAAAGGATCCTCTGCATCAGCCAGAGTAGGAGGACTTACTAATGGTGTTCCATATACATTTAGTGTAACTTCAACGGACTTTTATCGTCTAACATCGGCTCCTTCTGTGTCTCCACCGGTAATTCCAAGAACAAATCCTACTTCACCTCTTGATGTATCGGCAACTCCTTTGCCCTATTCGGCTTATATAACCTGGTCTCCTCCTACAAATAATGGTGGAGGTCCGGTAATCGAATATAGGGTGACCTCTGTCCCAGGAAATTATCAAGTGATTACATCTGATTTATCTGCTACTATTACAGGTCTCGAAGGTGGTTTTACATATAGTTTTACTGTGGTTGCTACCAATAGTTTTGGACTAGATTCTTTACCGGCTATAACACAAAAGATTGTGATTCTTTCTGTACCTGATGCACCGACTAACTTGAGTGCAGTTCCAGCAGATTCATCGATTGTTTTGTCATGGACTGCACCGCCAGGACCCGTTACTGGATATACGGTGACTCTGTCAACAATTGGTGCAACAGACATTAGTAATAATGTTTCGGGACCCTATACTGCTACTGGTTTGACAAATGGTGCACTGTATACGATATCAGTTGTTGCAAAAAACATAGCGGGTTCATCTCCTCCTCTCATAGGAAGTGCTACTCCGGTAACACATCCTTCACCGCCAACAAATCTTATTATTACTCCTGGTGATAGAACTTTATACATTTCATGGTCTTTGCCGTCTGGACCAAGTGTTGGTCCAGGTATGGCCGTTTATATTAATCAACTTACGAGTATTATTACACAGTTACGAACAACAGGTAATCCTAAACTTACTGTTGAACGCCTCAATCTTTTGGCGGACCAAGTTTCCCTTATTATGTAGACACGTAAATATATTAATGACACCTCGTTTAAAAATCGCATTTTAGGGCCTAAATTTCTCCGGCCTGAGTATAACATGGCGACTCCTTCTTCTGGTAATCCTCACGGCTGGGTATATCCCCCTGACACTCCTTCTCTGGCATTTAACCCCAACAATGCAGGCATAATTGCGGACATTTCTGGTGCTACTCTAAATGCATCTACCAATCTTTTTATTTCTCCCACCGTCGGTGCACTGACCTTAACTGAGTCTGGTACTTACAACGTAACCGTATCGAATAACTATGAGCTTGACTTGATATCCAAAACATATGATGATATCTTTGATTACACTCTGAATGTTGCAGATTCTATTGCACTGCTCAATTGCTTTACTGTAGGTGGCACTTCTAATGGTCTTAATGTAAACATGCCTTCCCCTTTCACTAAACAGACTACTAATGGTGCAACGTGTACCTTTGATGTCTCTGCCGTTGTTAATACCCTTACAAGTGTACTTGCAACTGCTGTAGATGCCTCTGGATCAACGACAAAACAATTTTTAACGGCTAATTTGAATCAGTTCTTAAGTAATGTAAATATGGCTTCTTTTACGGATTCCTACTTATTAACTTCTATTAATACTGATTTATCTGCAGGTATTTCTAGTGGCGACGTTACTCTTGGAATGGATGTATCTAGTGGTGTAGTCGTATATGATGCAAGTGGTGCAGTAGATTCTATTGGTTCTGCATGCTTTGGTAACACTGCATGTGAATCCTTAATCAACCAAGTTGACTTGGCCCACTTATTAGCATACCAGAATACTACTGGCAACCTCAACTATCTAAAGACTACCGCACTCCCTGCATTAAAGGGTGATCAGATAGTGTTTGTTCTTCACACTGATACTCCTGTAGTAACTATGAGTTATAACAAGGCTACTAGTAGTGCTCCTTCGGATCCTATTTCGCTAAATGCGGCGTGGGGTACCTTTTCTGCTAGCTCTTCTGGTACGGATAACTCCTATTACTGTGCGTTCCGTCTAACTCTAGGCGGTGCTGGTTCCAGCCAGGCAGGAGCACCTACGGGTGCGGTCCCTAATGCGGGTACTGCATTTGCTGTAGGCACTGGTGCTCTAAAAGCCTCTACTTGGTAATTACTTTTAGTAAAGAAAAATATAAACTTATAAGATAGGATGGGTACAAGGAAAACACGAAAACAAAATCGGTGGGGATATCATCTTATTATCGATGCTCGTGATTGTGACCCGGTAGCAATTCGGTCAAAAGAGACTATACATGCGTTTGCAAAAGACTTGGTTTCTGAAATAGACATGGTAGCATATGGCCCTCCCCAGATTGTCATGTTCGGTACTGGAAACAAAAAGGGTTATACGCTGGTACAGCTTATTAGTACATCTAACATAACTGCACACTTTGTAGAAGAAACGAATGATGTCTATCTTGATATTTTTTCTTGCAAAGACTTTAAAGTAGCCGATGCAATTGCTGTGTTCAAACAGTATTTCAGTCCTAAGTCTATGAAGAAACGATTTTTAAGTCGAAAGGCTTAGGATCCAAGTCGGCGACCCTTACCTGGAAAGAGTTCCGGTTTTGATGTTGGCATGGAAATCATCTGATTAAAGTCTATATCTGGACCAGGTTCTGGACTAGGTTCTGGACCAGGTTCTGGACCAATCAAGTCCAAATTAACATCACAATTTAATATACAAGCGGCTGGTACTTCAATCCCAGCCACTTCTATAGATACAATATCATACGTACCACAAATCAAAGGTAACTCTGCACCCACTGACAAACAGGCCCAGGACTGTGAAAGAGCAGCGGTCATATCTTCAATACTTGTAGCCTCGTTATCTCTTGGCTTCAATGATATTGACGTAGCTGTAGGCAGAGTAACTTGTTCTAATTCTACAAATTCAGTCGGTTCTCCTATCATTGGCCACATCCAAGACGGAATACGACATCCTCTGATTTCTGCCGGTACAATACGACCCACAGCAGAACCATTTACGCGCATAAATGTTGGAGTATCACTAGTTGCAAACTGCTCCCATAATTCAACCGGAACCTGAATCTCATCTGTCATATTCTTTTCAGTATCATCATAGATGAGTACATCTAAGTACATTACAGGGCTTAGTTATGTCATGGTAGCAATCACCTTTACTAAAATAGGGTTCCATCTTAAGGAATGCATATCTGCATTAATCCATCAACCTTTGAAATTCTGCCTATGCAAGATAAACAGAATCCTTATATTCAACAATTTAACGTTGACCATAAAAAAGCAAAAGAACAACACAAGGCTCTTCTTAAAGCATTGAAGTCAACAGGAGTTCCTGTTGCCGAGTATCGACTTAGTCAAAATAATGTGCTACCAGATATTGTCTTTGTAGCTAATGGTGGTCTGTCTCTTCCTAGACTCCAGTCTCCTTTAATCCTTCTACCATCCATGAAGTTCCCACAAAGAAAAACCGAGCTACCATTTTTAGTCGATATGTACAAGAAACTTGGTATTCCTACTATACCATTTCCTACCAAGGATGTGTTCGAGGGCCAGGCCGAACTCAAGTGGTTTTTCGGTGGAAATCTGGCTGTCTGTGGACCCGGTCATCGTTCAACACAGAATTCTTTTAAAGTTCTTGACAAGTTCTTTGACTATATTTATGGACTCCATGGACTAGATCCGCCGAGGCTCTTGATCACACCCTTGATTTCGGCCGATTATTACCATTTGGATGTAGCTATGTTAGAAGTCAATGAGAGCACATGTATTGTTCACAAGAGATCTATGTCACCGGCTTCTATCAAAGCACTAAGAGATGCGGGTCTGACTGTTTACGTCATTGACACGAAGGATTCCTTCTGTCTTAATGCTGTGATATCAAATGGAGTCCTTGTCACACATAAGCTGGCACCAGGACTTAGATCCACCTTAAAACGACTTACAGGTCATCGTTTAGTAGAAGTGGATACGAGCGAGTTTGAAAAATCGGGAGGATCGGTGCGTTGTATGACGTTGACTATTGCTAACGGCTCCGCCGTTAACGGTGGAAATAATTTAGTAAGTTGAGCATCTCTCGTAGCTTTTAAGGCCTCTAGTGCGGGAGTAAGTGTGTCTGGACTAGATGGCTTAGAATAACCAGATCCAATGGCTTTTCTGAGACGACATGACATTCTACTATATCTAATTTTTATGTACACTAAGATTGAATTTTCTTCTAGAACCACCAGTGGTCGGATCAAATTCTTCTTCATCCCCATCTTTGATATGATTAGCAGAGTGAGCCCACAGTTCATTTGCACACAACTTAAAATCCGGTCTTGCCTGTGCCTTGTACCAAAAGACCTGGTCCTCCAACTTATTAGATTTTGCATTATTATCAATTACCAGGCACTCATAATTCTCCGTGCATTGATTCATTACCTGGCAGAATGAATCATAGTCAGGAAACATACCGGCATATTGTTCATACAGTTTTCGCCGATTGTTCATGATATTCTCGCGCAGAATAAATACATAATCGATATTGGTTCTTAAATTGGGTGGAATACCAAGTGCATACTGCATTGTAATAATAAACATTGTGTGCACGTGGCGACCATTCATAAACAGATACCGCACATTCTTGTCACGAATCCACGAATTATCATATAAACAGTCATCCAGAATCAGGAAATTACGAGGATCTACCGAAGTCGTGCCCCGCTCTACCAAATCCTTTGCAATCTTTTTTGCAATAAGTTTCTGGCGCTTCAATACATTGGCAATAACAAGAGGAGAATACTCGTCATGAACAAAGAGTGGAGGAACCATCTTACTATAGAACTGATTGGCACCTTCGGTACCGGATATCACAGTTCCACAGGGCAGGCCCTGGTTATGCCACAGCAGATCTTTTACAAGAAAAGACTTACCTGTTTCACGTTTTCCAATAAGAACTACTACCTTGTCATGCTTGATCCGGGACATATCGAATTTCTTGAGACGAAGATTTAATCTCTTGGGACCATTCTGACTCTGCATCTGACATGGCATGACACTAAAAACATAGACTAATTAACGAACGTTATTTTCGTTATTAGTCCATAATAAGATTAAATTCAGGCTTCAGATGTTACAACCCTACTATATTCAACGTCCCGCACCTCAAAATCTACAGGCCTACTTCCCGAGCCTCGAAGTCCTTTTTCCTTCTATTCAACAACATAACAAGGGCTCTCCTACTCTTGCAGCAGCCGAACTAATACTTGACTTAAGTGGAACTACGGCCACTGTAGAAAATCTCGTAACAAAAGAAGTCAGTATCAAGGAAGTCTGGACCCGTCAAATTCATCTTGTAGACCCTATAGATGTTATGTCAGGTGATATGATTCTACCCTCCGATGGATCAATTCCTACTTTCCGGTCTGCCTGGCAGACCACTCTACGAAAGATTAATGATCCTTACAATGAAGCTTACACTGCTACTGTAGCATCTAATCTAGTAAGTCGTCTTGTTGAACTAGATATTTCACCCCATTTTTGCAGATTCTATGGCACATATACTGGCCGTGTACCCGAGTATCGCTTTAATCTTAGTGACTACATTGATGATATTGAAGACGAACCCTGGTTTCATGAAGGTATCCGATCTGGTGCTTTTCAAATATTAGCTGTAGATCCCGATAATGCTGAAGAGGGACCGTATGTACCTTGGAATCCCGAAACCTTTCGACCCCTAAATGTTGGTGGGAGTATTGCGGGATCATACAGTGATTCTGATTCTGAATCTGAATCTACTGTGTCGGAATCGAGTGAATCCAGTACTGATTTAATAGAGTCCGATGATATTCCTGCAGATGGTGAAGTAGTACTATCCCGGCCTAGAATCCGCCTGGAGCGTTCAAATGCCGAGAGTCATTCATCCGGTTCTTTTGATTCGAGTCCTGACTTGAACTATGTAGCAATCCTCAAAAACTATCCTGTACAGCTAACATATCTTGAACGGTGCGATGGTACAATGGATACGTTGATGGACGATGAACATAATAAACCAACCGAAGACATGATTGAGACCCGGGATGCCCGTTGGACCGCATGGATTTTCCAAATAGTTGCGGCCTTAACAGCGGTCCAGCACCATTTTGATCTGATTCACAATGACTTGCATACGAATAACATTGTCTGGTCTGGAACAGGTGAGACGCATCTGTATTATCATATTAAGGGTTCGGCTGGCGGAGATCGGTACTACAAGGTTCCCACATATGGGCGTCTATTCAAGATTATTGATTATGGGCGGGCTACGTTCCGTATTCCATCGGAAGGCCAAAATAATCCAACATGGTTTCCTGATGTATATGGCGAAGGCTCAGATGCCGAAGGCCAATATAATTGCGGACCATTCTTTAACAAAGATCGGCCCAAGGTAAGCCCCAATAAATCATTTGACTTGTGTCGCATGGCAGTGGCTATGTTAGATGCCGTTTGGCCAACTACGCCACCCTCTGTTGAACCGGTGCGCCCTCTAACATCGGAACAAAATGAGACGGTATCACCTATCTGGAACTTGCTGTGGCATTGGTTAACGGATACGGATGGACGGAATATTCTGAGATTACCGAGTGGACGCGAACGCTATCCAGACTTTGATTTATATTGTGCAATTGCTGCAACCAGTAAAAATGCAGTACCGGCCCAACAACTCACGTGTCCTGTGTTTGATAATGCATTCCGTACAAGTCAGAAAAATATTGAACCTGGTACTAAGATCTGGACTCTACAGGCTCATCCACCAAAATCAAAGATGAACAAAAATAACAAGTAAGAGTAAGTATGAACCGTGTTGCACATATGGTAGCTATGTCTCTTGTTATTGTCGGAGCATTGAATGTTGGAATTTTGTTAATTTCCAAGGTAAATCTGATTCAATGTCTTGGTCTAACATTAAGTCGGATTATCTATGCTATTATCGGTATCGCTGTACTCTATGTAGCTTTTCAAAGAGAGACATATCTGCCATTTTTGGGTGAGACGGTGATTCCTTGTTCGGTGCTTAATGTACAGATTCCTGATAATGCCGATACGGATGTGAGAGTACATGGTCTTGTACCCGGTGCAAAAGTATTGTACTGGGCATCGGAACCAGCTACAGATGGTCTTGCAAGAATAAAGGATTGGCGCAAAGCGTATCTGGATTTTGCAAATGCGGGAGTAGCAGTTGTTGATGAAACGGGGCATGTTATTCTGCGAATCAGGAAACCTCAGCCTTACGTAGTTCCACTGAAGGGACGGTTAGAAACTCATGTTCACTGGCGGACATGTGGAGAAGCTGGTTTTTTAGGACCGGTTGAGACTACACAAATTCCTTGATAATAGGTAATGACAACACGTAAAAATAAAAAACAGGGTCGTTCAACAATCCGTATTCCTCTCAAAAAAGGTCTTCTCAAAAAACATGGTTATGTACATGTTGCTTCTTTGTCTAAAATTCAAAGACACAGAGCATTGACTTCTGCTATCGCTGAGTATGGCAGTCTTACCACAAGACGGATGATAAATGTATTGGCAATATTTTTCAAAAATAAGAATCCTGCTCTGTCTGCGCTGTATAATGAAGACAAGGAATGGATTAAGAGGACCAGTCAATGACAATGAAATCTTGAACAGATACTATATCTTTGTATTTTACAAACTGTACAGAACAATCAGGAAAAAGTTTTCTAAGTTCATCAATAATTTCTGTGAGATTTTTGATGAGCATAGTGGCGTGCGTATTATATGCATTTGTATTATTATGAGAATAAGATTCACCGACCGGATACTTGTATAACATAGCATTGCTATTATCTGCTGCAGCAAGAGTATACTTGTAAATAAACTGCACAGTTTGTTTTACGAAATATTGACGGTCGGCCTCAATCTTGGCGGGCCTGCGAGCTAGCAAATCATCACGGGATACTGGTGTGAGTTCCATTGAACAGTACGTGTTATATAAGTTATTTGTCAACTTTTGTTTTACTTCGTTCTATTTGTAGCAGATCCTGATCTACTTACAGAAGATGTTGGACATCTAGTTACAGTTAGTGAAGTCGACCTTGTTAAACTTAGAGTACCTGTACGAGATACTGATACTGTTGGGACCTGACTAGCAGGAATAGTAGGACCAACTGAACGACTAGGAGTAATAGAAGAAGTTGGACATCTTGTTATAGTTGGTGTTATAGACTTTGTAAACGGCCATGTTGTGGCTATTGGAGTAAGTGTTCTAGTCACTGAGATAGTCAGTGAAGTTGACCTTGTTAGACTTAGAGTACCTGTAGGAGATACTGTTACTGTTGGTGATATAGTCCGAGTAAAAGGCAATGTAGTGGCTTTTGGAGTAAGTGTTCTGGTCAGAGATACAGTCAATGAAGTAGACCTTGTTATAGTTGGTGATATAGATTTTGTAAACGGCCATGTTGTGGCTATTGGAGTAAGTGTTCTAGTTACTGAAATAGTCAATGAAGTCGACCCTGATAGAGTTATACCTGTTGAAGAGATGGTAGGTGTTGGTGATGGTACAGGAGAAAGAGATACAGTTAAGGATCTTGTTAGACTACTAGTTTGAGTCTGGGTTGCAATTGTAATAGAGGCTATGGGGCTAGATGATACAGTAATTTCTGATGCTGTTGGCCCAATAGATCCTGAGAATGAAACTATAGTAGTCCGAGTAGTAGTCTGACTTAAAGATACAGTAATTTCCGAGGATTTAGAAATTGTTGGTCCAATAGTTGTAGACTGTGTCTGGGAACC
>Ga0214923_10005847_pt1 | contig 14071 bp, 14 predicted proteins | sample LL1510_MetaG_FD_177993 | JGI IMG/M metagenome (GOLD analysis project Ga0214923, IMG submission 177993) | Freshwater microbial communities from Lake Lanier, Atlanta, Georgia, United States - LL-1510 | ecosystem: Environmental > Aquatic > Freshwater > Lake | place: USA: Georgia | collected... | reverse complement strand
TATAACTTCATCATTATCATCATCACCACCTTTAAATTTCTCTTCTAATTTCTCTTCTAATTTCTCTTCTAATTTAGTCTCATTAGGTCTTTCATCACCTTCATCATCTTTATCTTCATCACCTTTTTTTTTCTTTTTTAATGGTAATGGTCTATCTGGAATAGCATAATTACAAGCTAAACGTGAAAATATTCTATATGTAGATGTTTTCTCTTGAAAATCATCAGTCAAATTATTTTTAGGTTTTCGAATTTCTAATTTACGCTCTTCTTTACGATAAGCCTCATAAATTTTAAATTGCATCATACTCATCGGTATATTTATAATATGATAATCAACTCCAATTTGCTTACTATAACGAGGTAATAAACTTTCTTGTGCACTTCTAAAATAAGATGATAATCCAATAATACGACGTTTTAAAGCATCAACATTTTTTAACATTCGTGTATTTTCATCAATATAACGAGCACAAAATTCATCAAAATTATCTGGTAAAGCCTTCTTATAAGTAATTGTTAAACCATCAGGGTTAAAATCTATATTATTACGTCGTAATGTGGCTAATATTTTTCTCTCGAAACTCAAATCATCGGAAACATCAGTTTCAAACTCAACAACACCAGTCTCTGTTTTTTTAAGATTTTGTACGCCTTGATATCCAGTATCTTTTTTAATCTTATTTTTAAATCCAAAAGGATTACGTGTAATAATAAGTGTTTTACTAGATGGTGAATAATCTAAATAATCAAGTGTTTTTTCACCCAATAATAGATTTTGTAAATATTCTTTTGTTACTTTAACATCACTATTAATTATTAGTGGAATAGACCATGTTTTAATATAACCACGTAATAAATTAAATATAATAGCAAATTCATTAGGGTAGTTTATAATTGGTGTTCCAGATAATAACACAATTTTAGCATTTTCAGCACTTAATAACATTTCATATAATTTAGTTGATAAACTTAATGGTAAATGCTCTTTTTCACCACGCTTTGTTTCAGGAATAGGTTTTTCCTTTTTAAGTTTATTAACTATTCTACTAATAAAGTTATGTGCTTCATCTATTATTATTACTGAATTATTAAATATATTTTTTGTATAATTAGATGTCAATTCTTTAAGTTTTTTATCACGTAATCCATTATAATTAATAAATTGATATTTTTGATTAATCATTACATTAATTTGTTGGTCTAATAAAACTTTATTATAAGGTTCCATTACATCATAATTAGATGGTTTTGTTACATCAACTAAAAACGCTCCACCTTGTTTTTTAATAAATTCCATAGGTAAATTTAATAGTCCTGATAATGTAGTAATTACACTTGCGTCACGTTTTACTGAAATCCATTCCCAATATTGATTTTTCTTATATAGGTCATCACCACATTTTTTTAACTCTGAAATATAGTTAGCACGTAATGATGCTGGTGTCATAATAATAATATTTTTAGTAGATTTCATACCTTCAGCAATAGCAATACTGGTACAAGTTTTACCAGAACCTAATCCGTGATATAATAAGAGACCTCTATAAGGTGTATATAAATTCAAATAATCAACAACCATTTTTTGATGTACTAAAAGAGAAATAGAAGAACTTGTTTTCTTAAGGTCATCACAAGTTAAACTTTGTGCAAGGTCTTCATATTCTTTTTTATAAGGAGCAAATATATTATTAATAAAATTAACAAATAATTCACGATTATTCATAATATAAGTGGGTGCTTGAATAATTACAGGATTACGTTTTTGAGGAAGTCTTTTAGTAATAGCAGTTTCACCAATATCAACAAATACTTCAGGTCCTAATAATGCTATTCCTTTTTCTGGTTTCTTAGTTTTTCGTCCTCGTTTCTTAGGTAATTTAATAAGTATTTCTTCTGCGGTTTCAACAGCTTCAATTTGTTGTGGTTCTGCTTCTTTGGTTTCTAATTCTTTGACTTCTAATTTTTTCTCTATAATTGGTTCATCATCTTCTAATTTTAATTTTAATGGTAACTCTTGTTCTTTAGATTTTTCAGGTTCTTGAATTATTAATTTTTTTTGTTTTTTAATTTTAACAGATTTACTAGGTTTTAATATAAAAGGTTCTTCTTCTTCAATTAATTCACTTTGTTTTAATTCACTTTGTTTTAATTGTATTTTTTTTGTTTTTTGAATTTTTGCGTCAGTTAATTTTTTTAATAATTCATCCCTATTATAAGTAATTGAATCACGTTTATCAATAACTAAGGGTTTTTGAATTTCTTTTTGTAATTTTGTTTCTAATTTTGTTTCTAATCTGATTGGTTGTTCTATAATTCCTTCAATAATTTCTTTTGCTTCAACATTAGTAACTTTTGGTAATTGTTTTTCTCCTAATATTTTAACTTCAATTAATTGTTGTTTTTTTACATCTGGTTTTTTCTTTAATTTTTCTTTTAATTTCTCTAAATTATCCATATTATTACTTATATTTATTTATATAATTTAAATATAAATAAATATAAATAATAATTTAAAATTTTTCAATTAATTTAAGTGCATTAGCACAGGCAATTTGTTCTGCTTTACGCTTAATTTTATGAGTGCCTTCACCCATTAATATTAATACTTTTGAATGATTTTTAACATAATCATGAATTTCTTGAAAACTATTAAAATCTTCAATTTTTAATGCTTGGTTAATATTTAAATTATAAATAAAATCACCCAAACATAGAAATACACCCATTTTAAATCCGTGTTCTAATAATTCATTAGTACTTTCATCTATATTTTCATTAACTATATCATTATCAATATCATTATCAATAATATTATCAATATCAATATCATTATTAATAAAATTAGTAGTATAATTATTAAATTCGTTATCAGTATTATTAAATGTTTCATTAATAATTTTATTAGATATTTCATTAAGAGAATTATTGATTTTTAAATAATGTGGTGTAACCTTAAATTGTTTTTGAAGTTTAACTTGTAATATATTTTTATAATTATCATCATTTTGAATTAATTCTACCCAGTCAATATGACGTTCAAATACATTAATAATAAATTTTTTAGACATTTTAAAACCAGGTCCTTCTAAACTTAAATCATTTTCGTTACTATCATTTGCTTCTTTATTATGAGTTTCAAAATTTAAATATAACGCACCTATAAAAGCCTCAAATAAACAACCTAATTTTTTTAAATTTGTTCTTATTTTTTTTTCTTCAGCATGTTTTGAGAGAATAAGCCACTTATGTAAACCCATTTCATAAGCAATTTTACCAATTGACTCATTCTTAACAATAGCAATCTTTTTTTCTGTCATAAATCCTTCATTTTCTTTGGGAAATCTCTTATATAAATAAAGTTTTGTTATACATTCTAAAATTCCATCACCTAAAAATTCTAAACGTTCATTTGATTTTGTGCTTAATGGTAAACAATTTAATGGTCTTTGAACTATTTTTATATTTTGCTGTTTATTTTCATAATTTGGTCTTTTTGTATATGAACGATGAATAAATGCACGTTGATATATTTCTAAACACCGTACATTACAAGGTAATCCATAATTATTTAATAATCTTTTTATATCATCTTCACTAATCTTAATATTTAATGAATTATATGGATTAAATATTAAGCCTTCTGGTGTCTTTATAATATCATCATCGTGATTTATATTATAATTTAATTCTTCACTAAATTCTTGGGTTTTAAAATCTTGTTGATTTAATTCCAAATGTTTCATAATATTTTATTATATTAATAATAGTCTTAATTAATATAATAAATTGTTTTTAAGTTTTAAGCGTTATTATTATATTGCTAATCTTAACCCATATTACCACCAATAGTAGCACGATAACCATATTTTTGTGTTTGAATAGTTGTATTAGGAACACAAACTCTAGGAATTGTTTGTGGAACACGAACAAGATTAGGGTTACTAGATAAAAACCAACCTACTTGGCGACCTAGACCAGATTTTTTATTTCCACCACATACATTTGTTCTATTAACAATAGACGCTTGATTACGCGCATTTTTACTGCCAGACATGTAAACCATTTTTATATTATTAATAAATATTTTATTTTTTTTATATTATTAATAAATTTAAAAACAAAATTTTAAAACAAAATTATTAATAATATAAAAAGATTAATCTAAATAGTTGAAAATAGAACTACTATTTATATTTTTATTTTTAATATAAACGTCCAAAGGTGTATATGAAATTATAAGTTATTTCAAAAATAATTAATCTAAATAAATGTCTAAAGGTGTAAAAAGATTAGTCTTAGTAGTGAACTTTTCGGTCGGTGTAATCCTAAATAAATACATAAATTTATATAAAGATTTCTATACAAATTAACTTTATAATAATAATTATAATAATTAGTATTAGATAATGATATTAAAAATTGATAGTCGTGAACATGCTTTAATACAGCAAATAATATTATTAATTAGTGAAAACTCAAATTTCTCTCAAATTAAACTAAAAGTAGAAACATTACATTTAGGAGATATTATTATTGAAGATGATAATAACAATATATTATTATTATTTGAGAGAAAAACTATAAATGATTTACTAAATTCTATAAAAGATGGACGTTATGAAGAACAATCATTTAGATTAAATGGAATTTCATTAGCTAATCATAATATTATTTATTTAATTGAAGGTGAAACAAATTTCTCTTTAAATTCTCAAAAGAGTTATAAATTAAAAAAATCAAAAACACAAATTAATAAAAGTAATACTAAAAGTAATAATACTAAAAATAATATTGAAGAAAATATTGAAGAAATAATACCTAAAGAAAAACATAGTCAACATCAAACAATGCAGTGTTTTTATTCAGCTTTATTTTCTCTAAATTTTTATAAGGGATTTTCAGTTCTAAGGACAAACTCACTATATGAAACAGCATATATTATATGTAATTGTATTATTAAATATGAGCGTGAAAAATTAAAAAATCCAGCTAAAATTCCTTATTATTCTAATATAAATAATAATATTAATACAAATATTAACTTGAATTCAAATTATATTTTAAACTCTAAAGAGAAAAAAACTAAGAAAGCCAATAATGAAGACAATAATGAAGTCAATAATGAAGACAATAATGAAGACAACAATGAAGACAATAATGAAGACAATAATGAAGACAATAATAAAGCCAATAATAAAGCCAATAATGAAACCAATAATAAAGGCAATAATAAAGGCAATAATAAAGACAATAATAAAGACAATAATGAAGCCAATAAAGAAGACAATAATGAAGACAATAATGAAGCCAATAATGAAGCCAATAAAGAAGACAATAATGAAGACAATAATGATAAAATTAGTCAATCAAAAGCATATGTTAGTGTAGTAAAAAAAGTAAAAAAAGAAAATATAACATCAGATAATATAAATGAAATAATGCTTAGTCAAATACCAGGAATTAGTTCTAAATATGCTTGTGCTTTGATGAAAACATATAAAACATTAAAAAATTTAATTACAAACTTGGAAACAAATTCAAATTGTTTAAATGGTTTTAGTTATATAAATGAAAAAGGACAAAAACGTAAATTACCTAATAATATTCCACCATTATTAATAAAATATTTATTATAAAATTATATATACAAGAAAAATTTTGGATTATATAATGTTTTAAGCTATTATGTTTTAAGTTATTAGGTTTTAAGTTTTTGGTTTATAATAATAATATATTAATAATTTAATAATCTAATAATATATTAATAATGAAAACATTACATAACCTAATATTAGTAGCATTAATATTATTTATTAGTTTTATTATTTATAATTATATTAATATTGGTAATAGTGAATTTCGTGAAGGGCTAACAAATAATTCAGGTTCATCGAGTTCATCAAACCCATCCACAACACCTTCAAATAGTATTCCACAATTAGGTAATGGTATTGCTGGTAATGCGGCAGCTTATGCGTCAACAATTAAGACAGCAACTATTAAACTTCAAGATACAATGTTAATAAGTAAATATCGTAATGATTATGAAACTATTATATTAAACATGGATGATTTGATTAATAATCTAATGTTAAAAAATATATTAACAATCAATAAAGATAATCCAGAAGAAACACTAGATAAATTAGCGAAATTAGGACAAGCAAAATTAGCATTAAATAATGTTATGAAATATGTAGATAGTGTATAATGTTTATATATTTATAATATATATTATTTATGAATTAATATATAATGAAATTTCGTTTTCTTTATAATATCCTTTATCTACCAATTCTTGTGTATATTTAGGACCACACCAATTTGGGTCCATTGGACTAGCACTACAAGTTTTTTTCTCTTCATTTATATCCATCATATCTAATGGAGTTGTTGTTCCTACATAATATGATGTTTCATCGTAGGCTGGATATGAACCTTTATTATATGGTGGGTCATTCCGTCCAGCATCTACTAATAATGTTGGATTTGGATATGCTGGTTGATTAGGATAACCTAAACTACTTTCAAGAATAGGATTAGCATCCATACTAGCAATACCAACTGGTGGCATAGTTGATGGTGGTAATCCTCCTTGTGGTTCGCTTACTGATGGGCGAACTTTATATACTGGGTTTCCTTGTGCGTCAAATGTAGATTGAAGATATAATACTGGACACCTTATACCTTGAGAACGTTGCCAGTCTAAAAATTCAGAATAATCTTCTAAATTATCAAATTCAATAGGATTAACACCAGGTACTTGTGCTAATTTCGAATTGTATAAATAAAAACGAGAACCTTTTTGAATTAATAAATTAGGACAACGAGGTTGACTACTAAAACCTTCATTTGATTTCAAAGAATTAGCACTAACATAATAAAGACCTAATAAGGCTAATATTATTGAGAAAAATAACACATTATTCATTTATTATAATATATATTATTGTTATTATAATAAATGTAAATAAAAGTTTAATTTTTTAATTTTTATTAATAAAGTTGATGTAACCCTAATACATTATTTTGCTTTATATTTTAAACTTTACAATTTCATATAAATAAGAACTGTAAATTATATCCAACTTTTTTTAACAAGGTGAAATTTATTGTGTGCCTTGACCTATTTCTAAAGGTGGTCTTAAAAAGTCAGGTGTGATAGTACTATTCATCCATGGTCCAACATTTAATTGTGGATTTGGTGGTTCACTTCTGATTTGTAAGTTTGCATTTCTTAAAGATTGTCCTACAGTATCAATACCAATATGATACCCTGCCTTTAGTAAATTAACATTTGCTAATTCTCCTTTACCAGAAGGATTTAAGGAAGCCCATTGAGAATTAACATCCTTAGGTAATAATTCAGCAGGATTATTTATATTTGTATTAGCACAAGGAACTGGGGCATTTGGATTACTAGATTGAATACCATTAGCAGAAGCAAATACTTCATTATGTCCTAATGGTTCAGATGGCTTAACAGCGCTAGAAAATTGTGCATTAGTTGATGGACCTTGTTCCCCTTTATATTGGTTAGGCATATCAGATGCTGATTCAGGTCCAGGCATACCACGAGCTCCTAGATAATTAGCAAATAAGAAAACTCCATAAGCAATAACTAATAAAATTATTATAGTCCCTACTTTATTTTCATTGAAAAGTTTCTTTAATGAAATAGCCATTATATAAAATTAATGATAAAATATTTCTCTTAAAATAAATTAATTCAATCATTTATTTAACTTTTATTTTTTTTAAAAAAATTATAAAAATTATAAAAATTATAAAAAATTATAAACAAGAAAGTTAAAAAAATGGTTTTAAAATAAGAGTGTGTATTCTTAAATTATTAAAAAAGTTTTATAAAAAGTTTTAGAAAGATTATTTTAAAGTTATATATTATTTATTTAAAGTATTCTAATTCACTATCACTAACTTCATCAATTTCATCATCAAATTCACTATCACTTGTGTCTAAATTATCTAATTTATGTGTATGTCTAATATTTTTTGCTTCTAAATAAGCAATAATAGCATTTTTCTTTGCTTCTTTTGCTTTTTTTCTCGCTGTTTTATACAATTCTTGATATACTTCATATTGTTTTCTTAAATTAATAGTATTAGAACTTTCTGTATTAGAACTTTCTGTATTAGAACTTTCTATATTAGAACTTTCTATATTAGAACTTCCATTAAATTCTTTAATATTTAATATATTATTTGAATTATTATCCAAATCTTCAAATTCTATTTTTAAATCATCTAAATTTTCTTCATTAATTAATTTATCATTATTTATATTATCAATTTCAATTAAATCATTTAATTCTACTAATTGAGGTAAATTTTCTTGTTCTTTCTCTTTATTTTCATTTTGATTTTTATTTTGATTTTCATTTTGATTTTCATTTTGATTTAGATTAAAATTATTGCTAAATAATTCGGTTTCTTTAGTTTTATTTTCATTAATTTTATTTTGATTTTGATTTAATAATTGAGATATTTCTGAATTCTCAAATTCATCTGGTTCTTTAACTTCTTTAATTTGTTTAGTATTTTTTTTTATCATACAAATGTCAAATTGTGGTTCTTTATCTAAAACCATAACTTGCTTTAATTCAATTTCAATTTGAAAGTTTCGTGTAGTAAATTTTATTCCTTGAATTTCTAATATTGAGAGAAAATCAGTATTTTCATTAACATCATCTATATTTAATTCAACTTGATTTTCATTATATATTTTTATTACTGGTTTTCCTTCAATTGAATTCTTTATTGAACTACGAACTAAATAAAAATTACCAGATTTATATATTTTAATTATTGGATTAAATGCGCTTTCTATTGATTCTTTAGTTAAACTATTTTGAAACCACTGTTCGCTTTTTTCATAAATTAAATTTTGACATGACTCCTCTAATTTTTCTAACCATTCAATTAGTTGTTCTGCATTTTTATCAAACATTAAATCAATAAAATATTTTTTACCTGATTTAATAAAACCTTGTTTGCTCTTAATTTTTGGTGTTTGAATAAAAATAGATTTTTTTAAATATTCTAATTTAGTAAAATATGCTCCACCTTGTATGCTTACAGGACTTTTTAAGCTTAATTGTGAAAAATCAAAGTCTAAATTTGGTTCAATTATATTTTCCATATTAATGAATTTAAAGAAAAATTAATAAAAATAAACACGCATTAGATTATTATTTAGATAAATTTCTATAAATATAAATTTGTAAAATTAGTTAAATAAATTTAATTATGTTAAATAAATTTAATTATGTTAAATAAATTTAATTATGTTAAATAAATTTAATTATGTTAAATAAATTTAATTATGTTAAATAAATTTAATTATATTATATTTTTAAATTAAGATAACAAAATGGAGAATGAAATACTTAAATCTTGTCTAAAACTACTTCAAGATGAAACAATAAAAAATGAATGTAAGGTTACATTAAAACCATTATTCGAACTTATTTTATATGAAATTAATCCATGGATTTATTTAATTATTTCACTTATATTTTTAATTTTCTTTATGTTACTAATTATTTTAGTAATTTTATTATTTATATTAAGAAATAAAAAAATATTAAATAATTACACCAACTAATTTATTGGTTATAATCGTGCATAATAGTTTATAATTATTTATCCATATTATTTATAATTTATTATAAAATTCTAATATACACAACAATTTATTATAAAATATTATATTATATTATATTATATTATATTATATTATTATGCCTAATAAACGAACAAGAACAAGAAAATCTAGGTCAAAGTCTAGACAACAATATGGTGGAAGAAAACATAGATATTATAAAGGTGGTTCATCAGCTGCCACCTATGTAACAAGTGTAGCAGGTAGTCCAGAACAACAATATAATAATACATTTTCACAATCAGGTCCTTACGGACAAATACAAGGAAATGTTCTTCCATTAGCAGGACAATCTATGGTTCCTTCTGGAATTCCAAACGCTCAACAATTACAATTAGTTCAAAGCGCTGGTTCATCTAAAAAAATTAGTCGTCGTGGTGGTTCTGTTATTGGTGATGCTATAGTTCCTTTTGGACTTTTAGCATTACAAAATCGTTATGGAAAAGGCAGACATAATAGTAGAAAATATAAAACAGTTAGAAAAAATAAAAAATCAAAAATGAATCAATATGACCTTAAAGGTGGTATGGATTTTACAAAAGAATATTAATTATTTATTATATTAATTATTTATTATTAAAATTATTTAAAAATTATTTAATAATAAAGTAACTTATGAATTTTGAAAATTCAATCAAAGAATGGATAGAATTAGATAATGAATTAAAAAAATTAAATGAAACAACAAAGTTATTAAGAGAAAAAAAGAAAGCTTTAGAAGAAATATTATTCAAAACACATAAATTACAAGAACAAAATAATGGTAATATTATAAAAATTAATGATAGTTTATTAAAATTTTGTGAAACTAAAACAACTGAGCCATTAACATTTAAATATTTAGAAAATTCTCTTCAATCATTAATTAAAAATGAAAATCAAATAAAAACAATTTTAGAGCATATTAAACAATCTAGAGCAGTTAAAACAATACCAGAAATTAAACGTCTTTATATTAAGAAAACAGATGTTTCACTATAATATAATATCAATATTTTAGTATAATAAATATTAATATAATATTATTTTAATAATAATATTATGACAATAACACAAAATGCGAAATTTGAAGGTTTTGATGAAAGTGAATTATTATATGATGTGTGTGGTAATATTTCCACATTAGGATTTAATATCAATTCGTTATTATTAAAATCAGGAATAAATCCTACTTCAACATTTACTAATATTAATGATAATGGTATTGGATTATTATTTAATTATAATAATTTAGTTGTTCCTAGTTGGCTATTATCTTATCCAAATTTAGAAAAAATAAATTTAAACTCAAAAAGTATTTCTAAAAATAAATTTATAGAAGAAGTAAATTATGCTGATGATGAATTAATTAATAAATTATTAGATTTAGTTACTTTTAAACAAGAAGTTGAAAAACAAAATAAAAAACAACGTTCTAAAACATTATTTAAGAGAAAAAATAAACAAAATAATAAAACACATAAAAAAACTAAATAAATATTACAATTTCTAAAGTTCTCCCCAACTATTATAATTAAATGGTGATAATAATATTTGCTGTAAATGTTCTTTCCAATAATCTACACGTTTTTGAAATATTTTATCTTCCATTGTTTCTGGATATGGTGTGATTATTTTCATTAATTCATCTTCTTGTGGTGTAATTCGTGGTTTATAACCATAACAATTTACACCAAATAATACATTTGGATTAGCAATATAACCGCCATTAATTCCAGGTCTACCACAATCATTTTCGTGTCCTTTTATTTTTTGTAAATTATCATATGTTTTCTTTTGTGTTGGAAATAATGCATTTTGATGTGCAGACCAACCATAATTACACCATTCAGCACCATTATTATAAGCTTTTTCAATTTGTTCGTATGATGCTAATTCAGCATTATAAGCTTTACATAAAGCTTTAGCATTTTCATAATTATAATAATTACCTGGAATATTAAATACTTGCTTTTTAAATCTTATTTTTGGTATATTTGGGTCTTCTGAACTAGCACCTATTTCTGACTTTGATTGGTCTACAACAATATCAATTGATTTATTTGATGTTCCTAATCCTTTTATATAAGCAACTACATTTATACTAAAAAAATATTGTAAAGCATTTATAATTATTAATCCTAATAATATAATAAATATTATTATTCCTACTATTTTATTTGAATTTCCTGTTGAAGAACTAGTTGAAGAACTAGTTGATATATTAAATATATTTGATGTGTCATTTGTTGAACTACCACTACCTAAACTACCTGAAAATATAATAAAAATTATTACAACTACTAGTAAAATTATAAATGCGATTGGTGTCATTATAAAACTTGTTAAATTATTATACATATTTACTGGCTCAATTGTTGATGATGTATTAACAACTTCCATTTATAATATAATAATACTATTTTATAAGTATAATTATATTATTTTTGTTTTATTTTTTATTATTAAATTATTAAATATTCTTTTTTCTATAAAATAATATATATGCTTTATCATGGTTAATTACTTTATTAATATCTAACTCACTTACTAATGTATCATTAAATTCATACCACTTTGAATTTGCATTTTTGATATAAGAATAATAATGTCCTCCAAATGTTCCTCCACTATGATTACAAATTCCATATAATTCATAATTATAATTATTATTATAACCACTACAAAAATTATTTAAATCTAATTCTAATGGATAATTAATATGTATATTATTTTTATGTTGAATATTGTGAAAGCGTTTTAAATCAATTACTAAAATTTGAGGAAAAGACCAGAATTTTATTTCTTTATTTATCGTTATTACTTCTTTTTTTTCTTCATTAAAATAACCTTCAATTTTCTCTCCATTACAATATGTTAATAAACAATCTATTAAACTAGGAGAAGTATTACTGTTTTGATTTTTTTGTGGAATAGGCAAATTAATCATAAAATAAGGTTCAGGTTTCATACTTATTAGATTATTAGTATTTACTTCTTTTAATTCTGATATACTTATACCATAAAATAAACTTATAATTTCAGAATAATCTTTTGTATACATAGTTTTTATCATTTCAAAACATTTAATTGCTATTTCATCTTTTGAATTTTGTGGTATTCCATTGATTGTCATTTTTACTTCTCTTGATAATGAATTATGAAAACAATCAATAATAAATAATAAAAATTCAGCACTATCATTTTGAGAGAAACCAAGAAAATTATTAAAATTCTTTTCTTTTGCTATTTTTTGAAATTCAATAAAAAATTTACCTGGTGAAATTACACAATTTTGTTGCCACATTAATGACCTTAATTTATTCCATTCTACTAGTAATAAACTATCTATTTTTTTTGATAATTTCTCTCCATTATTTATTGCTAAACTATTTAATAAATTATTTAATTCATAACTATGTGACAAAACTTGTAAACAGCTATTAATAAAACACGTATTACCTAAATTGGCTAATCCTGTTAATCCTTTATCTCTATAATTATCAAAAATATTTATTTCATTTTTTAATTTCATATTAATAAAATTAATAATTATAATATTGTTAAATATATTTAAACTATTATTAATTAATATATTCAACAGTTTAAAGTTATTTATTTTTTATTAATAATAATATATTAATGAATTCAAGAGAATTAAATAATACTTCTAATAGTTTTAATGATTTAACTTCTACAAATGCTACAAATAATAATTTTGACTTAAATAGACCAAATCAACAAAATGAAAGAATTAGAGAAAATATTAGAAATTTTCAAATTATAAATTTATTAAATTCTATTTATACATCTAATGTACGACAAATAAATGATTATTTGGCTCAAATTACAATAATAAATGATAATATTGCTACTCTTAATAGTGAAAATAATCAATTAAGAAATTTATTAAATAGTTATACAAATAATAATTCATTATTTTTGTCCTCTAATAATAATTCATTATTTTCGTCCTCTAATAATATTTTACCATCAACAAACATCTCAACAAATAATATATATAATACAAGTGCTAGAAGACGTTTTACAAGACCACGAATAAATAGAAGATATCAAACAAATGAAACAAATCAAATAAATCAAACAACTTTAAATACATCATTAAATGATACATTAACTCAATTATTTAATAGTTTTTTACAACCAGTACCAGTTTATCCAACACAAGAACAAATTAGTAATGCCACAAGAAATGTACGTTATTGTGATATTCTTTCACCAATAAATACATCTTGTCCTATATCAACTGAAGAATTTGATGATAATGATTATGTAACAATAATTAGACATTGTGGACATATATTTAATAGTAATGAATTAAATAGATGGTTTAGACAAAGTTGTATTTGTCCTGTTTGTAGATATGATATTCGCGGACAAACCTAAA
>Ga0214923_10005846_pt1 | contig 14073 bp, 12 predicted proteins | sample LL1510_MetaG_FD_177993 | JGI IMG/M metagenome (GOLD analysis project Ga0214923, IMG submission 177993) | Freshwater microbial communities from Lake Lanier, Atlanta, Georgia, United States - LL-1510 | ecosystem: Environmental > Aquatic > Freshwater > Lake | place: USA: Georgia | collected... | reverse complement strand
CCATCCGTGATCAAGAGGTGACTGCCGCCGATGTGGAGCGTGTCATTGAAGCGGCAAAGGCCGTCGCTATCCCTGCTGATCAGAAAATTTTACATATTCTACCGCAGGAATATATTATTGATAGCCAAGGCAGTATTCGCGAACCGATTGGTATGGCTGGCGTGCGTCTGGAATCGCGCGTACATATCGTCACTGGGGCAGTTAGTGCGGCCCAAAATATTACTAAATGCGTGCGTCGTTGTGGTTTAGAAGTCAATGATATTATTCTTGAGCAACTTGCTTCTAGTCACGCGGTGTTGACCGAAGATGAAAAGGAACTTGGTGTGGCGTTGGTGGATATTGGGGGTGGTACCACTGATATTGCTGTATTTTCTGAAGGTGCTATCAAGCATACCGCAGTGATTCCAATAGCCGGTGATCAAGTCACCAATGACATCGCTTTGGCATTGCGCACACCGACAAAAGCCGCTGAAATTATAAAACTTAGTCATGGTTCTGCCATGGCCGAATTAGCAAATCCCAACCAAATGATTGATGTTTTAAGTGTTAACGAAAGACCCACTCGGAAAATTTCTGCCAAGGCATTGGCGGATGTCGTGTCCGCACGTTATGAAGAGTTATTTGTATTGGTAAAACAGGAATTGCATCGAAGCGGTTTTGAAGATTTAATTGCCGCAGGGGTCGTGATCACAGGGGGGGCTTCTAGTGTTCACGGTGCAATAGAATTAGCAGAAGTGTGTTTCGAGATGCCGGTACGGCACGGTTGTGCGCAACAAATACCGGGGCTTGCGGAAGCCACTGAGAATCCATCGTTAGCTACTGCTGTAGGCTTATTGTTGCATGGCTTCCAACGGCAATACGAAGGTGGTTATAATGTACCAGTACTGAATGATAATGCCACTGGGATTTGGATGAAAATGAAAGAATGGTTTCATGGTAACTTTTAGGATTTCAGGCCCAACTTGAACCACGAGGGGTAACGTAATGTTTGAATCAATAGAAAACCAGCAAGATAATGCCGTCATTAAAGTTGTCGGTGTTGGTGGCGGTGGTGGTAATGCGGTAGAGCACATGGTGGCTGAAAATATCGATGGCGTGGAATTCATCTGTGCTAATACCGATGCGCAAGCACTAAAAAACTCACGAGCAAAAGTCCTTATTCAATTGGGTGAGGAGCTAACAAAAGGCTTGGGAGCGGGAGCCAACCCACAAATTGGTCGCGAAGCAGCAGAAGAGGATAGGGAGCGTATCAAGGCCGTGTTGCAAGGTGCTGATATGGTCTTTATTACTGCTGGCATGGGGGGAGGCACTGGCACGGGTGCGGCACCGGTTTTTGCTCAAGTGGCAAAAGAATTAGGAATACTGACCGTCGCCGTAGTGACCAAACCATTTTCTTTCGAAGGAAAACAACGAGCGCTTGCTGCTGAAGAAGGGATCCGTCGATTGGCCGAGCATGTTGATTCGCTCATAACGATTCCAAATAATAAATTATTGAGTGTTCTTGGAAAAAACATCAGTTTATTGAATGCCTTTAAGGCCGCAAACAATGTGTTATTGGGTGCTGTGAAAGGGATTTCAGATTTGATCACCAGACCTGGTTTAATCAATGTGGATTTTGCAGACGTCCGCACGGTGATGTCAGAAATGGGTATGGCAATGATGGGTACAGGCAGTGCTAAGGGCGAGCAAAGAGCGCGTCAGGCGGCAGAAGCGGCCATAGCCTCTCCATTACTTGAAGATGTGAATTTTTCAGGTGCTCGTGGCATTTTAGTCAATATCACGGCAGGGCTGGAAATGTCCATTGGTGAATTTGAAGAAGTGGGAGATGTGGTCAAAGAATTTATTTCTGATGATGCAACAGTTGTTGTTGGTACCGTTATTGATCCGGATATGACAGAGGAAATGCGTGTGACGGTGATTGTCACAGGATTGGGTGACAGACAACGTGCCCAACCGGCAGCAAACACTGGCAGGGCAAGATTGGTCGAATCTAGACGCATGGATGGTTCCCTTGATTATCATCAACTGGATCGCCCAGCGGTCACTCGAAAACAAGCGCCAACAAATGTTGCTGCAAGCGCACCTAAAAACCAGTTAAATGATGCGACGCCTGATGTGGACTATTTGGATATCCCAGCTTTTTTACGACGCCAGGAAGAAGAAGTTTAGGTTGCAATGAAAAGGCCATTCCTATTTCTGCAGGAATGGCCTTTTGTTTGGCTAAGTTTTTAGGCAACCGGCACGTCTGTGAGCCCCCATTTTACTCCGCACACTAGACCATCCCCTAGGATGCAACGGGGGTTTTTCGCGGTAAGGCCATCTGGTAGGGGGCTAGTGTCATAGTGACCATTTGAACGGTATTAGGCTCGTTACCCCTCTCTGATGGACATTTTCCCGGCCCCTTCCCTTTGCATCGCGGAAATAGATGTTTCCACAATGAGAAAATAGACTTATAAATAAATATTTGATAAAATTAACAAATTCCTATGGAAAAAATAAAGGGGAAGATGAAAGGTGACTGCTGAATGATAAAACAACGAACTCCTAGAAAAGTAATTCAAGCGACGGGAGTTGGCTTGCATTCTGGTGAAAAGATTTTTCTCACTCTTCGTCCTGCCCCTGTAAATACAGGAATAATTTTTAGGCGCACGGATCTTTCTCCCGTGGTTGAAATTCCTGCCTCCTATGACCATGTCAGTGATACGTTGCTTTGCACCTCCTTGCAGCACAAAGGTGCCAAGGTGGCGACTGTTGAGCATCTTTTATCAGCGTTGGCGGGTCTTGGTATAGATAATGCCTATGTGGATATTAACGCTGCTGAAGTGCCCATCATGGATGGCAGTGCCGCTCCCTTTGTTTTTTTAATTCAATCAGCGGGTGTCAGTGAGCAAAATGCCCCAAAACGATTTATCCGTATTTTAAAACCGATTCGTTTCGAAGAAAATGGCAAATATGCGCAGCTTCTTCCTTACCAAGGTTACAAAGTTTCTTTCACCATCGATTTTGATCACCCTGTTTTCAATGACAAGCCGCAAACGGCAGAATTTGATTTTTCGTCCACCTCCTATGTGAAGGAAGTTTGTCGTGCTAGAACCTTTGGTTTCCTCTCTGATTATGAAAAATTGCGTGAATGTGATTTGGCCAAAGGCGGCAGTTTGGACAATGCCATTGTCGTCGATAATTATCGGGTCTTGAATGAAGATGGCCTGCGTTTTGCCGATGAATTTGTTAAGCATAAAATCTTAGATGCCATTGGCGATCTTTATCTTTTAGGCTCGGGATTAATTGGTGCCTTTGAGGGTTATAAATCTGGGCATGAATTAAATAACCAATTGCTGCGTTTGTTAATGAGCAGACAAGATGCCTGGGAGTATACCTATCTTGAAAGAGATCAAATTAAACCAGCCATCCAATATGGTTTATATCCGGTGGAAGCGTAGCGCTTGTCATTGAAACAATTTTATATCGCTTTGGGCGAGAGTAATCGCTCAAGGGGGATGTTAAATCTTGTTGAATGCTCTGATTTGCCTTGGCTTTCTGGATTAGCTCCGGGATTTTAAGTCTGTTGGCCCTCCACTACCTAATTGTAATAACGCTTCTTTCAGTGGTTCATAGCGGCAGTCTTCCCCTGCTTTGATAATATCGGCGCGAGCCTTTGTGGATATGCTTGCTGACGAGGTTTTACGTGATGGGATGTTGGTATCTATCAATGCAACAGCAACTTTGATGGATGTTAATTGATAAATCCCCGCGTTTATACGGAATTGATCGCGTAGTTCTGGGACCAAGTAGCGTACCTGTGAGGCCCAGGTTGCACTATTGGTGATGATCACCAGACAGCCCCCATTAAAACTTCCAACATGGCAATGATCTTTTAGCGTGTTTGGCAGCAAGGCATGAAGTTTTGTATTTAAGTCTTCCAGTTGCATGGTTCGTTTGCAAAGTTCAAGCAATCTGGTATTGAAGCATTGGTTAATCCGACGCATGTAGCTCTCCCGTAAAACCTAGGGTAGAATAGGCCATTTATTATAAAGGGGAAATAAGATGGATGATACTAACACGCTGTATGTGGCTCGTCTGCATTTGATCCTTTTTTTTTGGCCAGCAGTGCTTTTCTGCATCGCCGTGTATATTAGCCAACGATACCCCGAAGCAAGTCTTATTGCGCTTGCCTTGGTGATCTTTGCTTTCATTTGGGGATTCATGGTGCTTATGAATTATCTCTATTCTTCATTGACTATCAAAAAGCAGCAAGTGATTTTGAGAAAAGGGGTGCTCATAAGAAATACCATGGATATTCCTATTAATAAAATTGAAAGCATTGATATTCGTCAAACGATATTTGGTACCTTGCTCTGTTATGGAACGGTAGTTATTACGGGAACAGGGGGCACCCAGCAAATGGTGAATTACTTAAGCCACCCACTGACTTGTAGACGCTATATTGAGCAGTTGATGCATGGTTAGTTTTTATTAAAAGAACCCCCATCTATGGCGTTTCTCAACCCTGTCATTCCCGCTCCATAAGGGTTCTAAAGGTACTTCTATCTATCGGGCGGGAATCGATTACTGAGTATGAATCTAAGCGTCCATCCTGTACAGAAATAGATACCCGCCTGATAGCTCGATGCCCTGATTTTAGTGACTTTAGAGCGGGTATGACAGACTTAAAACCTTGGTGTATTATTCGAGTGAGGATTTACTTTTACAGCATCAGATCCTGCCTTTTCGGTGCTATTTTTTCCAAGGTCTTCCTCAGATTTAGCCTGGTTACTAACAATGGAATTAGGTGTCTTTCCGGTGATACTTGTTCCAAGTCCATTATTTTGCATAAAACAATAGCTATCATCAACTTCGAAATGACCATCCGGCTTCTTATTTGGTTGAGGCGCCGAAGAGACTGCGGCATCAGCTGTCTTTGAACGAGATTCAAATATCTTTGCGAATAATCTGGCCAATAGGCTTTTTTTCGGGATTAGTTCAAGGTTTGCTAATTCTGCGACCCTCTTCACGACAGTATCTCTGTCTTTTTCTGTATAGTTTGGGGGCGATACCTGACCACAGGAAGCTATATCTTGAATATGTTGTACAGTCCAGGCTCCACAGTGGATGTCGTCTTTTTGCGCGCCTGTGGATATTTTGTTGACCTTCATCTCATTGAAATTGGGTTTGTCTTTGTCAGCTGTCTGAAGACAGGCCTGTGTTAATCCTTGTTTCAACATCGTAATCATTGACTTGGTTGGATATAGAAATGAACGCCATCGTGATTTTGAATCAATAATGGTTGCTATGTTGTTTGCGGGGTCATAGCACAGGGTTACCCAATGCTTCCGGGGAATGAATCCTAGTATTTTTCGGTCTTCTGCAACAGGGATAATAATCATTTGATTAATTTTAATACAATTTTTTATTTCATCTTTTACTTTCTCAGTGGTTAAATTTTCGAAAATGGTTGTTGTAGCGCCGTTTTGTATATCTGTAGAGCTGGGGATGATCAGTGCTTTCATCTGATCATTTTTGTAAAAATCGTAAGGTACTTTAACCCGTAGATTGCCTTCTACAAAAGAAGTAGTTAATTGTCCAACAAATGGTTTTTGATTCGTGACATTAAAAAGAGCTTTGTCCAAGTTCGATGGACTGTATCTCCCATCAAATTTATCTTTCTCAGCCATTGAAAACTCCCCCACAGTCATACATTAACTATAATTCATTTATATTAAGGAATTATGAACAGGGCTTGAATAATGTACCCAGAACACAAAGGAAAAAATCCTAACTAGGGGTGTTATCTTTTCAAGTCTTTCGCTATGATGATTGCCATTCCTTGCAATGGGCGTTTAATGAGAGATCCTGTTATGGACTATAAAGATTACTATAAAATCATGGGGGTTAGCCGGGATGCTGATGAGAAAGAAATCAAGATGGCTTACCGGCGGCTGGCGCGCAAATATCATCCGGATATCAATAAAGAAGCAAACGCTGAAGATAAATTCAAGGAGCTTGGTGAGGCTTATGAGGTCCTAAAAGATCCTAAAAAACGTAAAGTGTATGATCAATATGACCGTGGAGGCCCTCAGGGGCCTGCTTCACATCCCTTCGGTGACGAATTTGGCTCGGGTAATCCGAATGCGAACCAACAGTATAGCTATGATTTTTTTGAATCCTTGTTCGGAGGGGCGCCTCATTTTCATCAACAAAGACGGCAAGCTGGGGCTGATTTTCGTGGGGATATCAACATTAGCCTGGAAGAGGCTTATCAAGGTTGTGTGCGTGAGCTTCAGCTTCCTGGCGTTGAAGGAAAGCAGGGTGGTTCAAAAATAAAAGTTAAAATCCCAGCTGGCGTGTCTTCTTTGCAGCAAATTAGGTTGGCCGGGCAAGGAGGCGCTGCTGTGGGAGGGGGGGCTCCAGGGAATCTATATATCACTATCCATGTAGATAAACACCCCATTTTCGATGTAAAAGACAAGGACATTTATGTGACGCTTCCCATCGCCCCTTGGGAGGCTGCTCTGGGCAGCACGGTGCAAGTACCGACCTTAAAAGGCAAGGTGGATTTAAAAATTCCGCCTGATTCTCAAGGCGGCCAAACCTTGCGATTAAAGCAGCGTGGCTTGCCAGGTAAAGTGCCAGGGGATCAATACGTCATTTTGAAAATCGTTACCCCTCGTCCAAATACGGAGTCAGCAAAAGCACTGTATAAAAGAATGGCGGAGGAAATGCCTTTTAATCCACGTGAAACAATGGGGGTGTAATCATGGATGATAAGACAATCATGACTGGTGTCCTATGTGATGAGCATACCATCGTGTCTTTTATAGAAGTTTGTGAGCGGTTTCATCTATCACAACATGAATTGGATGAGATGATTGAACATGGATTGTTTAACCAAGACATCACAGTGAAAAATCAATTGGTTATGAATACACAGGTTTTTCATCGAATTGAAGCCGCTTGTCGTCTGCAAAAGGATTTGGGAGTGAACTTGCAAGGCGTCATTTTAGTCCTGGAACTATTGGATCAACTCGAAGGCATGCGAAATGAATTATCCATTCTAAGACGCCATTTGGAGTAGTACTACAAAGTTAATCGGTCTTCATCTTGCGAAGGTTGATTACCCAATCGCTTCACGCAAGGTCCATGTTCGTGTTGTGTTTGGTTCTTCATGGGTTGTTTTTACCCATAGTACCGCGGGTGTGTTGTTGTTTATTTTGGGGGCTAGTTTGCTGTGCAGTGAAATAGTGAATGCGTATTTTTTTCTTAATTGCTGTAGCACCGACCACACACTATTTGCAGTTTCATTTTGATCCTTGAGTATTAAGTGATCATTTCTAAACAATACAGTGACCGCTTTTCCTCCAAGGGCTTGTTTAACGGAAGATTCTAATTGCCGCCATCTGGCATATTTAGTGCGCAGCCTATCTGCTTCGGTGGGTTGTTGTTGAAAAGCGACTCGTGCATAAGGACGCTGTGTTTCTGCAACGATGCGACCATCCGGTTTTTGTCGCAAGAAAAAGTCACAAAGCGTGTCAACTAATGAGCGGTAACGCCCTGCGACGGCAGGGCTTGTCCCTGGTCGTCTATTGATAAAAATTGCAAAGGCCAGGGTATGAGCATTCGCTGTATACAGATAGCCAGAAAGACTCATCACGCCGGTCATGGTTCCCGTTTTTGCGCGTAATAGGCCCTGTGCGGAAGGTTTTCTGAAGCGTCGCTGCAGGGTTCCGTCGTGGCCCGCTACTGGCAATGCCGCAATGTATTCATAAGCCAGAGAAAAACGGGTATGTAGGAATCGAAGCAAGTCCACGGTTTGCTGTGCTGTGAGTAGGTTCTCTCGAGATAATCCTGAGCCATCCGTGAGCACGGCATTTTGCAAATTGATGCCTGTTTGTTGCTGCAGAAAGGTTTTTACAATGGCTTGTGCTGGTTGCCAATTTAAAGGGCCACCATTTAACTTCGTTGCAGCATCTAAAAATAAACTGTCAGCATAGACATTGTCCGATGGTTTCAATGTGTCTGCCATCAGTTGAGAAATTGGTTTTGAAGTATGGGAGGCTAATAGTAAGGAGGAACTTGGGGCATGACCCAGCAGGACTTTCCCATCTAGGTGGATATTTAAATGAGCTAAGCTTTGTGTTATTGAATCGTCTGCAAAACGAAGAGGGTTACGCACCGCTAAACGCTGCTGAATCGCCCATTGACCAACTCCGATACAACCACGAACGGTTAAGTGATTTTCATCGTCCATACTAAAACTGATACCACAAGCACCGGAGGCGGTGGTTTTTACTTGATTGTTGATACTTAAGTTAGAGTTTGGGGCATTTAATTCGATGTAAGCTGGTGCGCCAGCACGAAAGCCAGGGTTCACCGTCACTGTCAAGCGGTTTTCATCCAAAACCAATGGTGCGATGGGCGCGCCATAACTGTATTTGAAATCGGACGCCACGCGTCCTGGCGGGTAAGTGTTGACGACACTGTTGTTGCTGACGATGATCACATTGCCTTGAATGCGTTTAACTCCCCAAAGTGGTAACTGCGACAACATTTTTCTTAGATTTTCTTGTGATAAGGAGGGATCCCCGGGGAGGAAAAGATAAATGGATCCATTTAAAACACCGTCTTCCAACACAGTCGCGTCGGTGGTCAGCTTGCTTCGAAACCGGTAATCTGGGCCCAGGGCAAGAAGTGCTGCGGCATCTGAAAATAATTTCATGTTGCTTGCGGGTATAAATGATTTCGTGGGATTTCGCTGATAAAGTTTTTCACCAGTGTTTAAATCAATGACCACCATGCCCATGTTAATTTGTGGATCCACCCGATTAATAATGCTGTCCACAGCATATTGAAAGTTGGTCGCATTGGCAGTAACAATGAAAGCCCAGGCGATGACGCCTAATAAATAAGTCCTTTTCATAGATGGGTGGCCCTTTAAAATGGTTTGGGAACATGTCAGTGCTGAGCCCCGCTGCTATTAAGGATATTCTGTCATTCCCGCGCAGGCGGGGATCCATTTTCCCTATGGCATCTAGCCCGAGGGGGGGATGGATTCCCGCCTGCGTGGGAATGACAAGGTCTCTTAACTTATTGGCAGTGCTGCTCTAACCTGTTTAAGTTATTTCTTTATCGTTGCTTAATCATATCCTAACCCCATCTTCTCTAGAAGACCAAGCAAGGTATCATTATCAAAAAATGTAATGGTTAATGTTCCCCCCTCGCTACGATCCGTCATGATTTTTACTGGTGTGCCCAGTTGTTCGGCAAGTCGTGTTTCTAGGTAACTGACATTTTTTTGGGGTGACGGCGCTTTTTTCTCAACTCGGTATTTATTCTCTCGGACTTGTTTTTCAAGTTGCCTGACCGACAAGCCATCATGCTCAACACGTCTAGCAAAGGCCTCTTGTGCAGGAGCTGGTAAGCCAACCAATGCCCGTGCATGCCCTAGTGAGAGTAGATTGGATTTTAAACGTTCTTTGACAGGAACAGACAGGGTCAGTAAGCGCAAAATATTGGTGATGTGGCTTCGTGATTTGCCGACTAGGGCTGCAATTTCTTGTTGATTAAAATGAAATTCTTGTTGTAGGCGAAGATAGGCCAGCGCCTCCTCAATCACATTTAAATCTTCCCGCTGGATATTTTCAACCAAAGTGATGGCCGCGGTTTGTGCATCCGTATATTGGCCAATGATGCAGGGGATGTGTGTCAGCCCTATCATTTTGGCCGCTCGCCATCGACGCTCTCCGGCAATGATTTCATAGCGTTGATGAAGAATTTCGCGCACGACTATTGGTTCAATCAAGCCTTCCGAGCGGATAGATTGAGCGAGCTCGTTTAAAGCCACGGTATTAAAGGTTTCTCTTGGTTGGTATTGCCCGCGCTGCAACCATTCGACAGGGAGTTCTTGAAGTATTGCTGTCATAGGGGGAGAGATTGTTGATTGGCAATGATTTATTGTTTCATAAGTCGCTTCTTGTTGATATACCCATTCAACCAGTATCTTCAGGTTGAATGGGTATAGTTATTTTCCAATCCGTTCAGGCTCCTTGATGAGTGAGTGAAAAATTACTCACCCATTAATGCATGAACAAATTCATAATCGTGTGTTTGCAGATTATTCCCACTGCAATTAAAACTGGCCCAACCATTGCTACAAGGCTTGTCTCTGTTGAGTGACCACATCGCTAAACCACCGAGATGTTGCTGTCTTGCAAAAACACTCAATGTTTTTGCATTTTGTAAGGTAAATTGCTCCGGGTTGGAATCGTTAACGCCGATCATGGGTGTGATTTCAATGAGTTGCCAACAATCGCGGTCATTTTTTTCTGGGTACAATTTTTTTAAAAAAGAGTGCAATGACTGCCCCGCTTTGATGGCAGAAATAGCCATGTCTTCAGTATAAGCAGGGCCGTAATCCATGGCCATGATATTGACATTAAAAACAATTCCCGCTTGCACGGCTTGCCGTAGGACATCTTCTCCGCTTGGGGTTAAACCGTCAGGTAATGTAGGTAGGGTGAAGCTCAATTTTATGTCCTGATGGTCTTTTTGAAAATTTTTAAGCGACTCTATTAGTTTCGGTACATTGGTTGTTCCATTTTCGATATCAAAATCTAATTTTTTGGCGTGATAGTTGTCTACCGTGTCTTTGAAAATGTCTTCCAGTGATTTAGAGGAGCAATTCATGGAGAGGTCATTGCCGAGTGCTCCACCAAAAGCAACCGTGATATCGATGTGTTCTTTGGCCATCCCATCGGTTAAATTTTTCCCCCATGTTGTAGCCAAACTATAATCGGCCAAGCCTCCCCAAGCTGGTGCGCAAGACGCGCTATCGACTATAAACGCCAAATGGAGTTCCTTAATATGGTTATCTACAGCAATTTTTTTATAGTCCATTGGCTCAATTGATTGAGATTCCTGGCTCCAGTGCGTATCTAAGGTCACATCGACATAGGGGCTGATGGTTAAGGCGTTACTTGGTGCTGCAAATGCTAAATTTGTGATAAGAAATAACGTCAAAAAAGCATTTGTTTTCATAGCGGTATCCTTAAGGCTTTATCAAACTAAGAAGTTTTCAAAAAGGACAATAATAGCATTTTTAGTACATAATGTAAACAGCGCTATTAAACATAAGCGGCAACGGATGCCATCAGCAGAAACCCAATGATAACAAAGCTAAAATCACGAAGATTACAGCAACGCTCAACCATGACACAACGCTCAAGTCCATGGAGTGTCCCAAGGTATAGGAAGGTCCCCGCAGAGGTTGCGATTAGGATGGGGTCAAAGAGGGATTTGGTTTCTATGCCATGACCAAAATAATAACCGATGTAGATCCCTAATGGGCTCATCAGGGCAAAACTTAAGAAAAAGCCAATGCTTCGTTTGGTCGTCAAGGAACTTTTATTCAGTTGAACGGCTATTGCAAGACTTTCTGCCCATTTATGGGTGATGATGGCTAAATACAACATGATCATTAAAGGGTATTCTTTAGCCAATCCTAGCGCGGTGCCAAGCACCAGGGAGTGGATTGAGAGCATTAACCAAGCCAATAATGCAAAGGCGGGGTGTGTTTTATCATGATGATGGTATAACTCTTTAGCGAGATGCTCAAACCATAAGAATAATAGAAAAACGATGCCGGTGATGATGTATGCGTATGGGTAGCTGTAACCTAAATGGTTAAACATCACCGTTGCTTCAGGCAACATATGTAAAAGCGCTGCGCCTAAAAAAATACCAGTGGCCAATGTTTCGCCGACAGGGAAGTCGACATGACCATCACAAAGCCGCTTTTTAAAAGGAAACCAACCGGCTAATAAAATCACAGCGACGATGCTCAGTGCAAAAAATAATTTTATCGTGGCGATGGACATGGCGTTTGTTCCTATTTAATCGTTGAAGCAGGATAGTATTTTCAGAGCAATGATTTAGCAAGTATTATTTATTAGTCATGGCGTAAAACCCCATAGTTCAGGGCACTAGGCTTTTGTAGTAGGCTTCAACTGCTTTTCTAGGTTCAAACTTCTTTGAAAAATCGAATGTTACAATGAGGCTTGTATTGTTTTAGGTCCTCTTCAACCAAACTTTTCAATATCGCCCATTCTTTAAATGTGGCGCCGCAGGTTAAATCAATTGTGAGTTCGCCATCCAGATAATGCAAAAGGATGTTTTGAATCCCTGGAAATTTTAACTGCCATGCTGCGAAGAGATCGTTTTGTAGTCTTTTGCGGTTGGGCAAGTGCACGGAGGGGCAGGTGGTTTCGTCATCTTCAGGGTCAACGTGTACCGTTACATCTTTGATCAGTTCTAGTTTTTCAATTAATGTCTGATGGACGTGTTGTGCAATGAAATGGCCTTCGGAAACTGAGATGAATGGAGAAACTTGAATATGTACATCAATAAAAATATCTTGCCCCATGAGTCGACTGCGTAATTGGTGAACTTTAATGACGCCATTAATTTGCAGGATGATTTTTTCTATTTGGGCTAATATTTGTGGCTCTACCCCAGTATCCACTAATTCTTTAACGCTGCTAAAGCCATAATTAAAACCCATTTTGACGATCATTAATCCAACGACAATGGCCGCTATCGGATCGAAATAGATATACCCGGCCAAACTGCCTATTAAACCTAAAAGGACGACGAGGGAGGCTGCTGCATCCGAGCGGTGATGCCAGGCGTTAGCGATCACCAACTGAGAACCAATTTCGATCCCGACGCGTTTTGTGTAATGAAACAATCCTTCGTTCACGACAATGGATAAAAAAGCGATGACCAAGGCTAGTTTGTTGGGTATAGTATGGTCTTTGTGAATAATTTCATAACAAGAGTCCCAAGCAATGCCGACTCCTGCACTCACCAACGCGAAGGAAACCAACAGGGTAGCCGCGGTTTCAATGCGTTGATGTCCATAAGGATGCGTATCATCGGCATCTTGACTACCATATTTGGATGCAAACAATACGGTGATGTCTGTGACAAGATCAGAAAAAGAATGGAAGCCATCGGCAATTAATGCATGTGAATGGAAAAGATATCCAGTCGCTAGTTTGATACATCCCGACAGGGCATTCATGATGGCGCCAATTAAAGTTACTTTTTTGGCACGGTTGTAACGAACATGCGACATTAGGGTTTCCAAAGAGTCATGATGAATATCAAACAAGTGTATTTAAGTCCTGCCTGAGATGCAAATTGGTAACTTCCGTGACAATGGTGCAATAGGCTGTATTTTCAATAAGTTCTTAAACTTGCACACAGGATTATCCACAGATTTTGTGGATAATTTTAGTTGAGCATTGTTCGTGCAGTTATAAAAAAGTAATTATTTTTCAAGTACTTAAGTTATTTTTTGAGATTATCGATGGTTTTTACCAAGATGACTACCATAAGTTATGCACAATTTAATTATATTTTTATTATACTTGTTCTTTACGCATCATCCTTGTAAAAACTGTTCAAAATTACCTAGCCAACGCAACGCAATTGAAATGCTTGTTGCGGGTGATTCTTGAGCTAATTTTTTTGCAGTTTCAATAACGGATGATAATAAAGAATCATCTCGTGGTAATTTGGCGATTTTATATTCCTTGTAGCCGGTCTGTTTTGTGCCCAAAATTTCACCTTTCCCACGTAATTGCAAATCTTTTTCAGCTATGACGAAACCATCGGTGGTGGTGCGCATAATGTTGAGACGGGAAGCACTGAAGGTTGATAGGGGAGGTTGGTAAAGAAGGAGGCAGTGTGATTCCCCACCGCCTCGACCAACACGTCCGCGTAATTGATGCAGTTGCGATAGGCCTAATCGCTCCGCATTCTCAATGATCATCAACCGCGCATTTTTGACATCCACGCCAACTTCGATCACGGTGGTGGCCACCAATAAATCAATGTCACCTTCTTTAAATGCGCTCATGATGGATTCTTTTTCATTTAATTTCATACGCCCATGGATCAGCCCCACACGAACATTCGGTAATTGTGCTGCTAAGTTTTCTTTGGTTGCAATGGCGGCCATGCATTGTAATTTTTCTGATTCATCAATTAAAGTACAAACCCAATATGCTTGGCAGC
>Ga0214923_10005844_pt1 | contig 14074 bp, 11 predicted proteins | sample LL1510_MetaG_FD_177993 | JGI IMG/M metagenome (GOLD analysis project Ga0214923, IMG submission 177993) | Freshwater microbial communities from Lake Lanier, Atlanta, Georgia, United States - LL-1510 | ecosystem: Environmental > Aquatic > Freshwater > Lake | place: USA: Georgia | collected... | reverse complement strand
GGGGGGGGGGGGGGGTTTCAGCAGTGGTTGGAGGAAAAGGGTGTCGAGGCGGATGCCGAGGGCACATTGGTGATCAAGCGGCAGATCGGGCTCACGGGAGCGGGGCGGCAATTTCTCAACGGGTCGGCGGTCACTCTCTCCGTTCTGAAAGAATTAGGGGACCGCTTGGTGGATTTACACGGTCCCCATGACCATCAGACCCTCTTATCGCCCGCCACCCAACGGGCAGCCTTGGATCGGCATGCGGGGCTGGAAAAAGAGGTGGAAGAGGTGAGATTGGCTTGGGAAAAGAAAACGGAGGCCGAGTCTTCTCTGGAGGAATTCCGGCAGAGGATGGCTGGGGCAGATGGGTCAGCCAAGGAGTTGATTGATCATCAAGTAAAAGAGTTGGAGTCCGCCCAGCTCACGCCTGGAGAGGACCAGGAACTGGAGCGGGATCATGCGGCGGCGGGGCACGGACGGAGAATCATCGAGTTGGCGGCGGAGGTGAGCCGCCAGGTGGAAGGCGGGGAGGAGAATGTCTTGGGAATCCTGGGTAAAGTCCAGAGGGCTTTGGTTGATTGGGAGCGGTTGGATGGGGCCGCGGGTGAGTTACGCGAGAAAAACGAACAAGCCGTGGACCTTCTCCGTGAGATGGCCCGGGAAGCGGAGCGCAGGGCCGAGCAGGTGGGGTTGGATGCGGAGCGGATGGCGGAGATGGAAGCACGGTTGAATCTGGTCTTGGGGTTACGCAAAAAATACGGGGGGAGCGTGGAGGCGGCGCTGCATCGTTTGCGGGAACTCAAAAAGAGGCAGGAAGAGCTGGGGAATGCGGAGGAAAGAGAAAAGGAGTTAAGGACAGATCTAGAGAAAGCGGAGAACCAGCATCGGCAGACCTGTCTTCGCTTGGGGAAAGAGAGGGCAAAAGCGGCACCCAAGTTCGCCCAAGAGGTGACGGAGCAGTTGCGCGGCCTGGGATTTCAGCAGAGCCGGCTGGAGGTGGTTCTGCAGAAACTTGAAAAGCCCGGAGGGGAAGGCGAGGAGACGGTGGAGCTGATGTTTGCCCCCAATCCCGGAGAACCCCCGCGTCCCCTGAGGGCCATTGCCTCCAGCGGAGAGTTGGCCCGGGTGATGCTGGGCATCAAAACCGTCTTGGCCGAGCGAGATGAGGTGCCGATTCTGATTTTTGACGAGGTGGATGCCAATGTGGGGGGCGAGACCGCGCTGGCCGTGGCGGCAAGGCTACGTGGTTTAGGGAAAACCCACCAGGTCCTTTGCCTGACTCATTTGCCGGCGGTGGCGGCGGTGGCCGATGCTCACTTTTGTGTGAACAAGACAGTCGAAAAGGGGCGGACTTTTGCCCGCTTACAGCGAGTGCAAGGGGAGGAGAGGGAAAAAGAGCTGAGCCGAATGTTAGGCGGGGACGGAAAAGCGGCTCGGGCCATGGCGCGGGAGTTGATGGAGAAAGGGAAGCCAGCCAAGAAGACGAAGGGGTAGGCCGGAGCGGGGCCTAAAGTTTGAGTACCACCGGATCGCCGACCTTGGCTCCCAATTCCTTGGCGGCGTTTCCTTTGGAAATGGCGATTTCAAGCTCCCCATCGCTATTGATGAGGGCAAAGGGTCGATCCGCGGGAGCCTCGGCGTAGGTCCGGAGAAAAGGAACCGATAAATTTTTGCCCCGCAGTGTCAGACTGAGGAGTTGGCCGGGTTTGAGTTTGGTGAGTTCGGATCCCGGAATATTGGTGAGAATGTTGCCGTAATGATCAAGGTACAGGACCTGGCCTTTGGCTTGGTTGGTCATCACCGTGGCCAAGGGCCGAGGCAATCGCATGATTTTATCCGCCTTGGGTCCGCAAGACTCGAGGGATACTCCGGAAACAAGGTGGGCGGCGGTCGGCCCAAAAATATCCCGAGCGTGAAAGGTGGCTGATGATGAACCCGGCAGACCCAGTTTGAGATTCTGGAGGTACCGCGCCTCGGAGAGTCCCTCGCGGGCCAAGACCTCGGTGAGAAGTCCGTTATCTGGCGCGACGTAAAGGCGACCCGTTTGGGTGCGCACGACCAAGCCTTCCCGAGTGGAGCCGACCCCGGGGTCGACAACGGCGACGATCACGGTTCCAGCGGGAAGAGTGCGGGTGGACTTGGCCAACAGGTAAGAGGCGGTGGCGATGTCAAACGCGGCATTTTCATGGGAAAGATCCAGGATCTCGGATTCAGGGTGGATGGTCTTGATGGCTCCCTTGAGCTGGGCGACGTAAGGGTCACCGGAGCCAAAATCCGTGAAGAGGGCGATCAAGTTGGACATGGAGCGGGAAGAATGACATCCCGAGAGGAAGGGGGAAAGCGCGACGAGTAAAAATCCCAAGAGACAGAGGTTCATTCGTTTTTAGAGTTGGGGGAGTTGATCAGTTCCCAGAATTTAGGATTTTCGCCGAGAACTTCGTCCTCAGACAAAGGAAGCTGGGAGCGGAAGGCAAAATCCTTGAGTGAATTCTTGTGGAGAACCCGATGGATGACGAGGCCTTTGCCGTTCTTTTCAAAATAGATCCGGTAGTCCCCTGCGCGGTATCGGTAGAGGGTGCGGTCCGGGCAGCGAACCGTGCCGAAACGATCCGGATGTTTTTCAAGGAAGTCGGCGGTCAGAACATCGAATTCGCGGAGCACCTCCACCTGCAACGGGGTTGGCAAACAGGTGATTTCAGCCGAACTTGCCGGGGTAAAGATGATCTGGAAGGCGGCCATACTTGGTAAGGAAATCATAGAATAAGGAGTCGGGGAGGTCGAGATCACAACTGATCTTTGAGCGTGCGCCGGGGGGTTATTTTCCTTAAAGCCGAAGGGGTGAACGTTCATCCGGCGGGCCAGTTGATTGTGATGGGGGTGCCAGGTCCTGAGTTGACGGACGGACTACGGGATCTCATCCGCCGAGTCCAACCCGGGGGTTTTATTTTCTTCACCCGAAACATGGCGACGGCAGGGCAATTTCACCGTTTGGTACGGGAATGTGCCAGCTTGCTAGATCATCCGGCGATCATGACGGTGGACCAGGAGGGGGGGCGGGTTTCCCGTCTGGCAGTGATGGGGGAGCGTCCGCCCTCGGGAGAAGACCTGGCCAAAGCGGCGAAGGAGGAATGGTTTTACGAGCATGGACGTTTGACGGGCCGTTTGATGAAGATGGTCGGTCTCAACCTTGATTTGGCGCCCGTCCTGGATTTTGCTCCGCGGGAGAGAGCCGGGATTGATAATTCCCTCGCCGGTCGCTGTTTTGGAGAAAATCCGGCCCAAGTCATTCGCCGGGGCGTTGAGTTTTTGCGGGGCCTGCAGGGGGAGGGTGTGAAAGGCACAGGCAAACACTTTCCCGGCTACACGTTCTGCGGAATTGATCCGCATGGCGATCTGCCCCTGGTTTCCCGGACGAGGGCACAAATCGAACAAGAGGAGCTGTCCGTGTTTCGGGAAGTAGGAAGTCGGTGTGACGCCATCATGGTGGGGCATGCGCAATTTCCTGCCTGGGGAGAAGGATCGGCACCGGCGAGTTTAAATCGTGCGATCGTGACCGATTTGTTGAAAGAGAAGATGGGGTATCGTGGGCTGGTGATGACGGATGATCTGGAGATGGGGGCGATCGCCAACCGTTATGGCAGTGCGGAGGCCTCCAGGCAGGCGATCCGTGCGGGTGAGGAGATTTTGCTCCTCTGCCACAATCCTGCTTGTGTGGAAATCGCGAGGGATGCCTTGGCGGAAATGCCGGATCAAGATTGGGGGGAGGCGGTGGAGAGGGTTCGTCGTTTCGGGAAAACGCTGTCATCCGTTCCGCCGAAGCTGGACGAAAGGGAGTGGCGAGAGGTCAACGAGGAAACCGCAACATTCCGGAAGAAAGTTTCCGGTTCGGTTTAGGATATCATGCGGCAAGCGCTTCCTTCTCAGTTTTGTTTTGCCAATCAGTAACGAACCTTGCAGAGGTAAAGACCTTCGGCGGGGGCGGTGGGTGGGGCGCCCGTGCGTGATCGGCCTTGTAGGATTTTTTTCAATTCGGCCAAAGAGAGCCGACCCTGACCCACCTTCACCAATGCACCCACGAGATTGCGAACCATGCGGTAGAGGAAGCCATCTCCACTAAAGGTGAGTTCGATCACTCCGTTTCTTTTTCGAACGATGCGAATCGCACGGATGCGGCGGATGGTGGATTTGCGTTCATAGCCAGGGTTAGAGGTGAAAGAGGCGAAGTCTTTTCGCCCGATAAAAAGTTTGGCGGCTTTTCGCATGGCCGAAAGATGGAGGGGGCGGGGAATGTGCCAGGATCGCCCGATTTCCAGCGGGTGGAGAGGGTCGGTATTGGAGATGCGATAGAGGTAGGTTTTTCCCTGGGCAGAGAAACGGGCGTGAAAGCCGGGTTTCTCGCGCCGGACGGAGAGGACGCGAACCCCAGAGGGGAGGTGGAAGTTGAGTGCTTTGGCCAAGGTGGCGGGGGCATGCGTAGGCGGGAGGTCGCAGGAAGCCGTCTGACCCAAGGCATGAACCCCGCGGTCTGTCCGACCCGAGCCTGCCACGGAGACCGGGAAGCCGTAAATCTTTTGCAGGGCTTGTTCGAGGGCGAGTTGGACGGTGGGTTCAGGATCCTGCCTTTGCCAACCAAAAAAGTCCTCCCCGCGGTATGCGAGAAGGAGACGGTGAGGGATCACCGTGGGTTTGGGGTTCAATCGTCCCAGGTTTTGTCGAAGAAGTAGGTGAAGCCGGCAAAGCCACCATAGGCATTCACCCCATAGTTTCTGGCCGAAGTGCCGGCATTCGAGATGTGTTGGAAAGCGCCTTCGAGATTGAAAGTGAAATTGTCATCGATGAGAAATCTAAGGCCCCCGGCAAATTGAGGGGTAAATTCCCAGTTGCCTCCAATGGCATTCTGATCCGACCAGTTTCTGGCATCCGTGTAGATGATGCCAGCTCCGCCCTGGATATAGGGAACCACGATCCAGTTGGGCTGGACAAAGTTGTAGCGCACCAACCCCGTGATGCCGGTCATGTATGTGCCGAAGCTTTCCCACACATAGGAACCAGTGACCTCCAAAAGGGTTTCAAACGTGCCCCGGAGGGGATTATCCAAGCCAGCGCAGGGTCCCCATTTATCCGGAGAATCCAGCATCCAACCCAAACGCAGGTTGTTTTGCTGATAGTTGTATACGGGAACGGTTGGTCCCAGACCGCACGGAGAAAACATGGCTCCTGCCATGAACTCTAGGGAGATGCGATCCTCAATAAAAATGCGTGAAGCCAAATCCGAGGGTTCGGAGTCCTTGGACTTCGTGCTTTTGGTTAAAACAAGTTTATCCCTGTCTGTTTGCACAGTTAGGTCGCCATCTCCCCCATAGACCAAGGGCAGAAATGTTAACAAAAAGGTGAATAACAGGGTTGTTTGGGCGTAAGCACAACGCTTCTGTTTTACAATGCTTCCGAGGTGCATAGGAGGAATGTACTAGGGGCTAACCCGTTTTCGGTCAAGGTATTGTTGGAGAATTAGGGAGGCTGATGAACTATCTATCTTCTGGCGCAACTCTTTCTGATTCAAACCCATCTGTGATAATTGTTTGGAGGCTTGCGCGGTGGTGAGGCGTTCGTCTTGGGTTTCGATTGGCGTGCTGAGCCCTTCCTGAATTTGTAAAATGAAGTTGCGAACGTTCTCTGCCGCAGGTCCATACGAGCCATCCATATTTCGGGGAAGTCCCACCACAATTCTGGAGATCTCGTGGGTTTGGATCAGTTCATGCAGAGATCTTCGGATCTTGGGAACAGAGTTGTTTTCCCAGTGAGGAAGAGGGGAGGCCAGAGTCCCCGTGGGGTCGGAAAGAGCCAGTCCAATGCGAACTGTGCCGTAATCAATTCCTAAGATGCGGCTCACGCGGAGTGAACGGCGTCCGCGATGGGCCGCAGAAAAGAGGCAATTTCAGAAATTAGTCGCGGGGATTTTCCCAGTTTCCCGATGCGATCCACAATGGCGCTGCCCACGACCACTCCATCGGACAGCGTGGCAACCTCCGCCGCCTGTTCCGGGCTGGAAATGCCGAAACCGACGCAGACCGGAAGCGGGGTGGACTTTTTTAGAAAGGTGACTTTTTCCCGCAAGGAGGTTGGCAGGTTTTGCTGCATGCCGGTGACTCCTTCCCGGGAGACGTAGTAAACAAAACCGGAGGCGGAGGCCACAAGGGAACGAACCCGCACTTCGGGTGAAGTGGGGGCAACCAGGACGATTCGCCGAAGATTTGCGCGGGGGGGGAGATCCCGCACGGCCTCCTCGGGGGGAAGGTCAAGCAAGAGAAGTCCATCCGCTCCCGCTTGGGAGGCATCGGCCTCGAATTTCTCCCGGCCGTAGGCAAAAACCGGGTTGTAGTAGGTAAAGAGGACCAAGGGAACAGTGCATTTTTCCCGACGAAGCCGAGCCACCAGTTCAAGAACCTTGGGCAAGGTGGTGCCAGATTCCAGCGCCCGTTGGCAACCAAGTTGGTTGACGATGCCGTCGGCCAAAGGGTCGGAAAAGGGGACGCCAAGTTCCACGATATCGGCTCCCGCCCCGACTAGCGCAGGAACCAGTTGGGCAGTGGTCTCCAGATCCGGGTCGCCGGCGACCAGATAGGCGACCAGGGCCTTGCGATTTTCCTTCTGGAGGCGGGCAAAAAGGTCGTCGATGCGATTACTCATCTCAGGGAATAATGCCAAGGGGGGCGGCGATCTTCACGCGGGAAAATTGGTCTCGCCGGAAGCAAGCACCCGAACCTCTCGGTTGGGTAGGCGGAGGTGAAGGTGGCCCGATTCGTCGACCTTTTCGGCGATGCCGTCAAGCGTCTCATCACCCACCCGGACCTGGAGATTCCGGCCCATTTGGGTGAATGCGGAGCGCCAGTCGGTCAGAATTTCTTCTTGGGGTTGGCGGAGGCGGTGGTCCAGGCATTGCAAGAAGGCAGCCAGTGCTTGGGCGCGGGGGATCAGCCGACCGGAGGCTTGGCGGATAGAGATGGCGCTTTTTTTGAGATCCTCCGGAAAGTCGGAGAGTTGGTGGTGGAGATTCAGTCCAAGCCCCAACAGGGCCAGGGGGGGGGCTTTGGGTCGGGTGATGGTTTCGACCAGAAGCCCGGCCACTTTGCGATTTTGCAAAAGAAGGTCGTTGGGCCATTTCAGAAACGGCTCCAGACCCGTTAAGGCACGAAGTGCGTCTGAGGCAGCCAAGGATCCGATGAGTGCGAGGATGGAAAGTCGCGGGGGCTCCACCTCCAGCAGAAGAGAGACCCAGAGTCCCAGGGGTTGGGAGGAGATCCATGGTTTACCTTGGCGCCCGTGTCCGGCGGTCTGAATTCCTGCCGCCAAAACCGCGGGAGGGGAGGGGGCCAAGAAGCGGAGTTGGTCCTGGGTCGAGGAGACAACCGGGAGGACGGTTACGCGACCCCGAAAAGGGTTGGAGGTCGGCAAGAGAAGGTTGACAGAGGGGGCAGCAAACGGGTCGTGTGACCCGGGAAGATCAGAGGGAGAAATTGCCGTAGAAGTTGATCTTCGGTTCCTTCATCTTGCGACGACGGCGAACGCTGGGCTTTTCGTAGGTCCGGCGGGCACGGGCGTCGCGAAGGATGCCTTCGCGATCGAGCTTCTTTTTCAGGCGGCGAAGGGCCTTATCGACCGATTCTCCGCGTTTGAGTCGTATTTCAACCATGAAATCAAACCTTATGGCAAACCCGCGGGGCAGGGAAGCAAGGATTTCGGGAAAAAGTTGGAAGATTTTCCCAAGGGAGGGGCTAGCGTCGGAGGAATTGGCTGGAAGATGAGGGGGGAGACAACAGATTGATGAGTTGTGGCTCAACCCTTTGTTCATCTGCACTGCCATTCGGAATACTCCTTGCTGGACGGGGCCTGCCGGATTCCCCAGCTGGTGGCCCGAGCCAAGGAGTTGGGGCAACCTTCCCTGGCCCTGACTGATCACGGCAATCTCTACGGGGCGTTGGAGTTCTATCAGGCCGCCCAAAAGGAGGGAATTCGGCCGATCCTTGGCTGCGAGGTCTATATCGCCCCCGGGGACCGGTTTGAAAAAAAATCAGGGGCAGGAGGCAAGGACGCCAACTATCATCTTCTCCTGTTGGCGCGCAATCTGGAGGGGTACCGCAACCTGATTCATTTGGTGACGGCGGCGCACCTCGAGAGCGTGTACTACAAGCCGCGCATCGACAAAAAACTTTTGGCGAAACATGCGGCCGGGTTGATCGGAACCAGTGCCTGCATCAAGGGGGAGATCGCGGCGGCTTATCTCGACGGCAGGGAGGAGGATGCGCGGAAACTCTTCGGCGAGTACCGGGAGATTTTCCCCCGGGGGGATTTCTACCTGGAGATTCAGAACCATGGACTGCCCGAGCAGGAGAAGATCCGGGCCTTTTACCGCAAGCTGGGTCAGGAGACCCAGACGCCTCTGGTGGCGACCAACGACGTGCACTACGTCAAAAAAGAGAATGCCATCATTCAAGAGATTCTCGTCTGCATCGCGACCAACGGACGGTTGAATGATCCGGAGAGAAAAATGAAATCCTATGGGGAGGAGTTCTACCTCAAGGAGAGCGAGGCGATGGCCAAGCTGTTCGCCGACTTTCCTGAGGCCTATGAGAATGCCGGGTTGATTGCGGGGCGGTGTGAACTGCAACTGGAGTTGGGAGGGAATAAATTCCCGGCCTTTGCCGTGCCGGAAGGCATGACGCGGGAGGCCTATTTCCGAAAGTTGTGCCAGGAGGGTTTGGCCCGGCGGTATGGACCCCGGGCGGGAACAGACAAGGAACTGAAGGAGAGGTTGGAGTTTGAGATGGGGGTTATTGAGAAGACGGGCTTCGTCAGCTACTTCCTGATTGTCTGGGATTTTATCGACTACGCCAAAAAGAGAGGGATTCCGGTGGGGCCCGGACGAGGCAGCGCGGCGGGTAGCTTGGTATCCTACGTGCTGGGCATCACCGATCTTTGTCCGATTCGGTACGGATTGCTCTTTGAACGCTTTTTGAATCCGGAGCGCATCTCACCTCCCGACATTGACATCGATTTTTGCCCGGATCGTCGGGAGGAGGTGATCGCCTATGTCCGCAACAAGTACGGGGAGAGAGCAGTGGCCCAGATCATCACCTTTGGAACGATGGGGGCGAAGATGGCGGTGCGGGATGTGGGGCGGGTGATGGGAATGAGTTTTGGCGAAACCTCGCGGATTGCCGACCTCATCCCCAAGGTGCCGGGGGCCAAGCTCTCGGACGCACTAAAACAGGTGCCCGAGCTCAAGAACCTGGCGCAGGAGGAGTCGGTGAGGCCGGTGATCGATGCGGCCCTGCAGTTAGAGGGCATGGTGCGCCAAAGCGGAACCCATGCGGCGGGGGTCGTGATCGCGGACCGGGACCTGACCGACTACCTGCCGCTGACCCGGGACGACACGGGAGCGGTCATGACCCAGTTTTCCATGGTGGCAGTGGGAGAGATTGGTTTGTTAAAAATGGATTTTCTCGGGCTGAAAACCTTGACGGTCATTCAGGACTGTTTGGCGTTGGTGGCGCAAACCACGGGAAAAACGATGACCCCGGAGGAGATTCCGTTGGACGATCCCAAGACCTATGCGCTGCTCAACCGGGCGGAAAATGTGGGGGTGTTTCAGGTGGAATCACCCGGCATGAGGCGGACTTGCGCCATCTTTGATCTGAAGGGGATCGGGGATCTGATTGCGCTGATTGCATTGTATCGGCCGGGGCCGATGGATCTGATCGACGAGTATGTGAAGCGAAAAAAGGGCAAAACCCAGTTCAGCTATGAGCACCCTCTTTTGGAAAAGATCAGCGCCGAGACCTACGGGGTGCTCATTTATCAGGAGCAGGTGATGGCGGCGGCCCGGGTGCTGGCCGGCTACACCCTGGGGCAGGCCGATCTGTTGCGCCGGGCGATGGGAAAAAAGAAACCGGAGGAAATGGCCAAGCAGAGGGAGACCTTTGTGCTGGGTTGCGCCAAGGTGAACGAGATTCCCCGGTCTCAAGCCTTGCGGATCTTCGAGCTGTTGGAGAAGTTTGCCGGGTACGGGTTCAACAAGAGCCACAGCGCGGCGTACGCCGTGCTGGCTTGTCAGACGGCTTATCTGAAAGCCAATTATCCGACGGAGTACATGGCATCGTTGCTGTCCCATGAGCTGGACAACACGGACAAAATCGCCCTGTTCACGGCCGAGGCCCAAGCCATGGGCATCCAAATCCTTCCTCCCAGCGTTAACACGAGTGAGAAAAATTTCACCGTGAAACCCAATCAGATTCTGTTCGGCCTGGGGGCGATCAAAAACGTGGGGGGTGCCTGCGTGGACGCAATTTTGGAGGCCAGGAAGACTGGGGGAAAGTTTGCCTCCATCGAGGACTTCTGCGCCCGGGTGGAGTACAAGGCGATGAACAAGAAAGCGGTGGAAAGCCTGATCCGGTCGGGAGCTTTTGATGAGATCAGTCCGAACCGGGCCTGGTTGGCCTCCAAAGTGGATGCAGCCATGTCGTTGGCGGCCTCGGCCTCACGCGACAAGGAACGGGGTCAGGGGACGTTGTTTGGGTTGATGGAGGAGGTGGCTCCCCAGAAAAGTGCCGGAGGGGAAAAGGCGCCGGCGGATTTCCAGGATTGGCCGAAACGGGAGAAACTGGCGGCCGAAAAAGAGCTGTTGGGATTTTATGTCACGGGCCATCCGGCGGACGAATTTGAGGCGGATCTGCGGGCGTTCCGAACGCTGAATCTGGGGGAACCGGACGAGATGCAGAGCGGGACCGTGGCCCGGATGGCGGGTGTGGTGACGGCCGTGGAAGTGCGCCTGACCCAGAAAGACAAGAAGCCGTATGCGCGGGTGATGCTGGAGGACAAGACGGGCCGGATGGAGATCATGATCTTTCCGGATCTGTACCGCGAGGCCGGAATGGCGCTGAAGGTGGGCAGTCCTTTGGTCGTGGGAGGCTCGGTGGACACGGATGCGGAGGAGAGGGTTCGACTACGGACCTCGGAGTGCATCACCCTGGAGGCGGCGATGGCCAAACTGGTGACCCATGTGCATCTGGCGCCCGGTCGCGAGCAATTGGCGGGGGAGGCGATGACCAAAGTGAAGGAGATTGTGGCGGCCCATGCCGGAGACACCCCGATGAGGTTGGAGGTGGAAGCAGAGGGGAAGAAAGTTTTGCTGGAAGCGGGGGCGCAGATGCGGATCCGCCCCAGCTTGGCGGTGATCGGAAAATTGAGGGAGGCGTTGGGGCCGGATCGGGTTAAGCTGGCGGTGCGGGAGATTGAAGTGCCAAAACCCAGGTGGGGGCCGCGTCGCTCCCAAGCGGTCGGTGCTTAAAACTGGTTGAGTCGATCCAGCAAGGCGCGGAGGCGACCGAGGTTGCGGCGGTTAAAGGGAACGCAGAGGCGGGCGAGGGAAGCCAGTTCGGGTTCATTCGCCTCTTCGGGGTAGGGATCGCACACGGTGATCAGGGTGTCGGGACGCAGGATATCGTGAAAATCGTCGTTCAGGCGGACCAGTGCTCCGGGAGGGATTTGCCGTTGCAGGCGGATGATCATGACGTTTCCGACGTAGCGGTAGGAGTGGAAGTTGTAGTAGAAGTTGACGACTTCCCGGCGGGCGAATTCAAGGTCATCGGTGATCTTGAAAAGGGTAAAATCCTCCTCGGAGATGAGGCCGTCGCCCAAAAGATGTTCGCGGAGGTATTTCTCGAACGTCTTCCAGAAGTTTCCGCGGGGGGCGTCGACCATGATGAGCGGAATGATTTCCGATTTTCCCGTCTGCATCAGCGTGAAGGTCTCGAAGGCTTCGTCCATGGTGCCGAAACCTCCCGGAAACAGGGCGATGGCATCGGAGTGTTTGACGAAGTTGAGTTTGCGGGTGAAGAAATATTTAAAAGTGAAAAGTTTGCTGTCGCCGCGGATGGTTTCATTGGGTTGCTGTTCGAAGGGAAGTTCGATATTGAGGGCAAAACCGTGTTCGCGACCGGCTCCAGCCTGGGCCGCGCCCATGATTCCGTCGCCCCCGCCGGTGATGACCATGTACCCGGATTCCTGCATGAGTTGTCCAAAGCGGTGAGCGGCCTTGTAGGTCGGACTGGAGGGTTGGGTGCGGGCGGAGCCGAAAACCGAAATTTTTTTGATCCCCCGGTACGGCGCAAAGACCTTGTTGGCATCGCGAATTTCGCGCATGACCCGCTTAAACTGCTTTAGATCGCCCAGATGGGTGCCGTCCGAACCGAGGCTCAGCACGGTCGAAATCATCTCCCTAAAGATTTGCCGTTCGTGCTTGATCCCCGCCGCGTCAATAAGCTCCTCAATGTTGGAGGACAACGGGTTATCATGATTTTCCCGCTTCTTTGTGACCGACGTAGATTTCACAATAGCTAGGGTGGATGAGAAGATCAGGCATGGCAAATCTTTTGGAGACGCTTGGCTCCAGAGTCGTCATTGGGGACGGCTCGGCGGCGGCCTACCTCTACGGGGAGGGAGTTCCGCTGGGACGGAGCTTCGAGGGATTGAATTTAGTTGAACCGGGTAGAGTTACGGCAGCCCATCGAGCATATTTGGAGGCCGGTGCGGAGTTGATTGCCACCAACAGTTTTGCGGCCAACCGGTTGGCCCTCAAGAGACATGGATTGGACGATAAGGCGAACGAGATCAATTGGAAGGCGGCCAAATTGGCCTTGGGGGAAGTGGGTAAAAGCGGGGCTTGGGTGGCCGGGTCCATCGGACCGAGTGGATTGACTCCGGCCGATCGAAATGGAATGGGAGCCAAGGCGGTGGAGGATTTGTTCCGAGCCCAGGCCGGGGCCTTGATCGATGGAGGAGTTCAAGCGGTCCTGCTCCAGGCCTTCGCCGATCCGGAGGAACTGGAGATCGCTATCGGGGCGGTGCGTGAACTGCATCATCTTCCGGTGATCGCTTTGCTGGCCTCGGGGCGTGAGGGGACGTTGCCCGGGGGCCGAAGTTGGGAGGAAACATGTCAGAAATTACGGGGTGCGGGAGCGGAAGTGGTCGGGGTGGCTCCGGCGTTCGGGCCGAGTGCATGCGCGGCCTTGATGAAACGAATTTCATCGGGGCCGGAAAAACTTCTGGCGGCTTACCCTGACGCCGGGCAGCCGGAATTTTCCGAGGGACGATATCTTTACGCCAATCATCCGCACTATTTTGCCGAAAGAATGTCGGAGCTCCCCGCGTTGGGAGTCACTCTTTTGGGAGGTGGATCCGGAGTCAGTCCGGCTCATCTACGCGCGTTGAAAGCCAAAGTGAGCCAAATCCGGCCCAACTTGGCCACGCGGGCTGCTGTGGAGCCCAAGCGGGAAGCGATCCAGATTTCCGCAGTCGGCGAGAAGAGAGAGCGGGAAGATTCGATTTTAGACCGCTTGAAAAAAGAGCGGATTGCCGTGGTGGAACTCGATAGCCCCCGTGGGCTTAACATGGGCCCTTTTCTTCAGGCGGCTGAGGAACTGGTCAAGGCGGGGGCGACGGCCCTGACCCTGGCGGACAACTCGCTGGCCATTTTGCGAGTAGCGAACACGGCGGCGGCAACCCTGTTACGGGAAAAATTCGGTACCACCTGTGTGATCCACCTGGCTTGCCGTGACAAAAACCTGATCGGCCTGCAGAGCGAGCTGATGGGACTGGCGGCGTTGGGACATCGGCATGTCTTGGCTCTCACTGGGGACCCCTCGAAATTCGGGGATCACCCGGGAGCCTCCTCCGTTTACGACGTTAACAGTCTCGGTTTGATCGACCTGATCCGGCAGATGAATGAGGGAAGAAACTCGGCCGGGCGGGAGATTGGTCCGGGAGCGGAGTTTGTCATCGGGGTGGCCTTCAATCCGAACTCGAAAAACTTTGATGCCCAGGTGAAAAAACTGGAGCGGAAAATGGAAAGGGGAGCCCATTTTGTCATGACACAGCCGGTCTATGAGAAATCCATGATCCGAAAGATGAAGGAGGCGCTGGGGCCTTTGGGGATTCCGGTTCTGGTCGGAGTCATGCCGGTGATCAGCTCCCGGAATGCCGAATTCCTACATCATGAGGTTCCGGGCATCTCGATTCCTCATGCGGTGCGGGAAAA
>Ga0214923_10005842_pt1 | contig 14078 bp, 10 predicted proteins | sample LL1510_MetaG_FD_177993 | JGI IMG/M metagenome (GOLD analysis project Ga0214923, IMG submission 177993) | Freshwater microbial communities from Lake Lanier, Atlanta, Georgia, United States - LL-1510 | ecosystem: Environmental > Aquatic > Freshwater > Lake | place: USA: Georgia | collected... | reverse complement strand
AAGAAGCACTCCGTCGCCACGGCGAAGAACTCGCCCGGGTTCTCGAGTGCGTAGTCGTCGAAGGGCACGTTGCGCCCCTCGTCGAGCGCCTCCTCGAATCGATCCTGGCAGCGATCGAGTGCCGTCGCCCACTCCCGGCGCACGTGCGGCGCCGGGAGCGGCGGGATGCCGTCGACCTCGCCGTCGAGCATGTCGATCGCGTGGGCGCACTCGTGGATCACCACCGACCGCGGCCCGTCGCGGAGCCGCCCTCCCTCCGCCACCCGCGGCCAGGAGAGCACCATGCTCCCGCCGGCCCACGTCTCGCCGAGACGCTGTTCCTGCCACTGGAGTTCGCCGCCTCCCTCGAGCGGCGCCGACTTGGGCGCCAGATAGTCGCCGGGGTAGACGAGCACCGACTGCAGGCGGTCGAAGTGCTCGTCGTCGAAGCCGAGCGCGACGAGCGCCGCCTGCCCCGCGATCGTCACGCGAATCTCATCGCTGATCTCGAGGCCCAGGCAGCCCTCGAAGTGTTTTTCGGCGACGAACACGGCCGTCCGGTCGCGGAGCCGCTCGCCCTCGGCCTCGTCGAGCCAGGCCGTCTGCCGGACGTTGCGCCGGAGGATGTCGAGCCAGGCCGGCGGAAACGGCCTCGCGAGGATCGCCCGCCTCCGCCGCGCCCGCAGCCAGGTGAACATCGCGGCCTCCCGTCAGGAGGGCTTGGAGGCCGCCGGCGGCTGGATCTCGAAGTTGTAGCGGCCGAGGTCGAGCGCCAGCACGATGCAGCCGACGGCGATGGCGATGAACGAGAGCACGAGCATCGCCGTGTAGACGTTGACCGGCGGTCGCGACACGGGCTGCGAGTCTGCCATCCTGCGAAGCTCCGTCGCCGTGTCTCAGGCCTTGAGCCGCGTGGCTACGCGGTCGCCGGGCTGGATGTCGCCGCGCTTGAACTCGCGGATCACGCGGCCGACGCTGCGGTCGGGCTTCACGCTGATCACGCGCACGCGGCCGAGATACTCGGCATCGCGGTACACCTCGAGGAAGTGGCCCATCTGGATGCCGTCGTCGCCGCCGAGCGTGACCTCGATCGAGTCGTCGGCCACCGCCGTGACGATCCCACCGACCGTGGGCACCTGATCGCGCGGCAAGCTCTCGATCGCGAGCCCGTGCTGCTTGAGCAGCAGCCGGGCGTTGGCCACCTGCTTCTCGAGCTGGGCCTTGCGCTCTGTGGCGATCTCGAGGAACGACTCCTTCTCGTGGAGCTCCCCGGCGAGTTTCGCGGACCGGGCGACCGCCTCGTTGACCGTGTTCTGCTGCTTGGCGATGTCCGCCCGCAGTTCCTCGATCTTGTCGGTGGCCTTTTTCAGTTCCTGGTTCGCCGTGGCAAGGTCGGACTCGGCCGTCACCCGCTTGTCTTCTCGGGCGTCCTTGTCCTTGCGGAGGTCCTGGAGCTCCTTGTCCTTCTCCTCGAGGGCCGTCTGAATCTTGGCGACGATCTGATCGCGGGCGGCCTCCGATGCAGCCACCTCGGCGGTGAGTCTGGCGATCTCGGTGGTGAGGGTCTCGCGTTCCTTCTTCGCCTGTTCCAGCTGGAGCTTGTAGCCGAGAGGCTTGCCAGCTTGCACCTGGTCGGCCGTGCGGTTGATCTCATCACGCCAATTGGTGTGCGTGGAGAACAGCGCGATCGCGAAACTCATGAACACCAGGCTCATGACGAACACCGCGAACACGAAGATTTTACCGATGATGTTCATGCGCAGCCCTGCTTCCCGAAGACTATCCTTGGATCGGCAGGCCGGTCAACGCGTCTCCAGGAGGCGTTCTTCCAGCCTTCCACTCGCCGAGGCCGTGGGCGATGGCCGCCACCACAACCGCCACACATCCCCCCGTCGGCACGGTCCCCCAGAAAAGCCACGGACTCGCCCGTCCGTCCGGCTCCACGGCCGCCCGCAACGTGGCAGTGTCGCGCCGCGGGCCGCGGGCCAGGAGCCTGCCGGAGCCGTCGATCCAGGCCGACAAGCCGGTGTTCGCGGCGATCACCAGGGGCGTGCGGACCTCGACGGCACGGAAGATGCCGCAAGCGAGGTGCATGTCGAGCTCACTCGACCCCCAGAACCAACCGTCGTTCGTGAGATTGACGAGCACGTCGGGCCGGCGGCCGGCGGCGGCAACGTCGCGCACCAGCGAACGCACCGCCTCCGGCACGGCCGTCTCGTAACAGATGTTCGCCGCCACGTGCCACCCGGCGATCTCGACCGCCACCGGTTTCCGGCCCGCCGTGAGGCCGGCCGGGAGCGGCGTGAGCCGGTAGAGCCAGGGGCAGGTCTCGCCGCACGGAATCCGCTCGCCGAACAGCACGGGGTGCATCTTGTCGTAGCAGCCGAGCCGGGCTCCGGTGGCGTCGAGGAACAGGGCCGAGTTGTAGTGGCTGGCGCCCCCGGGCGCGGCGGGTGCGATCTCCTGGCGGTCGAGCCCCACGAGCCAGGCCGCGCCATAGCGGCGGGCGAACGCGGCCAGTGCATCGAGCCGCTCCGTCTCGATCGCGCGTCGCGCCCGGGCCTGCCGCTCGGCAGGATCGAGCGCGGCGGCCGCGGCGGCGCCGAGCGCCTCGACAACGACGGTTTCCGGGAGCACTTCGGCGGGATCGATCGTGATCAGCCCCCAGCGCCACATCGTCTCCGGCCAGACGATGAGATCGGGCGTGCCGGCGCCGGCCGCGAGGCCCGCGAGCGTGAGCTCGTCGTAGTGTCGGGCCACCTGGCCGCCGGCTGCGGGATCGTGCTTGAGTTCGGTATCGATCGAGCCCTGCACGAGGAGCACGTCGAGCGGCCGGCCGGTCGGCGGCGGGACGGTGGCCAGCCGCCACGTGCCATAAGCGAGCGCGAGGGCCGGCACGGCGGCGGTGACGCCGGCCGCCAGCAGCCGGCGTGCAGCGGTGCGGGCCGCGGCGCACTCGGCGATGCCGGCGGCGACCGCCATCACGACGCCGCCCACGCCGACGGCGCCGAAGGCATCGGCTGCCTGGATCAGCGTCGTCCAGCGCCACTGCGTGTGTCCGAGGCCGGCGAACGAGAATCCGCCGCCGACCCAGCCGCGGAGCTGCTCGCAGCCCATCCAGGCGACCGGCGCGGCGAGCATGAGCGGCCAGGTGAGCCGGTGGACGAGCCGCCGCGTCGTCCACACGAAGAGCACGACATAGCAGGCGAGGTAGGCGGAGAGCGCCACCCAGCCGATCGCGGTGGCGGGGTGGGGCAGCCGCAGCCAGTGGATCGCGAGCAGCCAGTGGGCGAAACCGCCGAGCCAGAGCGTGCGCCAGGGACGAGCGCCGGGTACCTCTCGGGCCGCGGCCAGCGTGAGCCAGGGCAGCGGTGCGATCCACGCCAGCGGCCACAGATCGGCAGGAGGCTGAACGAGGAACATCGCCACGGCCCCCGTCGCGGCCAGCAACGAAGTCCGGCGGGCAGCGGGGCCCGGAGCGGAACGCCGTCGCTCGGCTGCGGAAACCGCCCGCTGCGGGGAGCTCATGGGTCGCCACCCTGTCCGGCCGGCTCGAACTCGGCTACCGCCGTGCCGGGGGTCACGACGTCGTCTTCATCGACGAGCAGTCGCGCGAGCCGGCCCGTGACGGGCGCCTCCAGGTCGACCGTGGTGGCGCCGCAGAGCAGTTCGGCGACACGGTCACCCTCGAGCACGGCGGCTCCCTCGGGAACGAGCCACAGAGAGAGCGTGAGCGACGCGCCCGAAATCCCGAGGTCGGGCACGACGAGCCGGGGCCGGAGAGGGGATGCCGATGCCATGCCGCCCCTCACTCGAGGCCGCGGAGCCACTCGAGCACCACCGAGCCGACGGCCTCGAGCGACTCCGCCGAACAGTGCTCGAGCGTGTCGTGGGTCGTGTGCCACTGGGGATAGTCGAAGTCGATGACGTCGCAGGTGGGGATCCGGCCGATCATCCGCAGGGGCACGTGGTCGTCCTCGATCGTGTACTTGGGGCGGGGCACGAACTGCCGCACGCCCATCCTCGCCGCAACCGCCCACAGGCCATCGACGACCGGCTGCGTGTCGGGCCAGTTCGCACTCTGCTGCTCCTGGAAGATCTGCAGGTCGCGGTCGGCCACCATGTCGAGGATCACGCCGCAGCGGTAGCGGTGGGGGAGGGTGCCGGCCTGCCGGGCCGCGGCGTATTGCCGGGCGAAGAAATTCGATCCCAGGCAGTAGGGATCGCGGGGGGCGACGACATATTCCTCGGCGTCGAAGAGGACGAAGTCGACCCCCACCGGGCCGGCGAGCGGCTGTACCGCCGCGGCAAGTTCCATCAGCGCGGCGACGCCGCTGCCGCCGTCGTTGACGCCGAGGAACGCCCCGCGCGGATCGGCGGGGTCGCGGTCTGGAAACGGCCGCGTGTCATAGTGCGCGCCCAGAAGCACGCGATCGGAGCGGTCTGGATGCCACTCCACGATCAGGTTCTCCATCGGCACCGGCTGGCCGGTGCGCCGGTCGCGGATCTGAAACCGCTGGCGGGCGACCCGGCCCCCGGCCGCCTGAAAGTGCGCGATGACGAGTTCGCGCTGCAGCATCATCCCGGGCGAACCGCTCGGCCGTGGACCGAGGGCCGCGATCGCCTCGAGATGCCGAAACGCCCGGGCTCCCGAAAACCGCGCCGGCTCGGCGGCGGCCGTTCCGACGGCGGCCGTGGCCCACAGCAAAGTCGCGCCGCGGAGCGTTCGACGGATGTAATCGGAGCGGACTCCCATGGTTGAAATTCTACCGGTTTCACCTGAAACCGGAATGTCGTAGAACACGCTCGTGGTTCACGGTGACGCCCGCAACCCAGGATGCACTGCCGATGCAGCGCGGATTCGTGCCGGCCGTCGTCGCGTTGGTTGCCGCCCTCGTCTGGAGTGTGCCGGCCCGCGCCGGCGGCGGTCCCGAAAACGTGTTTCTCGTCGTCAACGCGATGAGCCCGGGAAGCCTCGCCGTGGCCAACGCCTACGCGGCGCTGCGCGGCATCCCGCCGATCAACGTGCTCATGCTTCCCTGGCACGGCAGCCGCGAGGCGGTGACGATCTCGACCTTCCGCAACGATCTGCTGCGACCGATCCTGCAGGCGATCGATTCACGGCGACTCTCGCCGCAGATCGACCATGTCGTCTACTCGACCGACTTTCCCTGGCGGATCGACTTCGCGGAGGAGTTGCCGCCTGAACTCGTGGGCCGTGACAAGTTTCCGTCGGGATCGCTGACGGGGATGACGGTGCTCTATGCGGCGGTGCAGGCGGGCAGTTCGGAGTATCTCAATCCGGCGAGCAACCGCTACTGGCGGCCGCTAGCGCCCGACGGCGTGCCCGCCACGACCGTCGGTTTTCGCGGCTGGTACGGCTGGGGGCCGCTCGGCGAACTGCTCGAGGCGGGTGGATCACGGTATCTCCTCTCCGCCGTCCTCGGCGTGACCGACGGCCGCGGCAACACGGTGCCGGAGATTCTGCGTTACCTGAAGTCGGCGGCGGCCGCCGATGGCACCCGGCCCCCGGGCACGATTTATTTCGTCACCAATTCAGACGTGCGCACCACCACGCGGAACCCGAACAACAGCGTGTTTCCCAACACGGTGGCCGCGCTCGAAAAACTCGGCGTGAAGGCGGCGGTCGTGAAGGGCACGCTCCCGGCAGGCAAGCGCGACGTCGTGGGGCTGATGACCGGCGCCGCCGACTTCGACTGGCCCGGCAGCCGCTGCGCCGTCGTGCCCGGCGCGATCTGCGAGAACCTCACGAGTTACGGCGGCATCTTCACGCCGTCGGTCGGGCAGACGCCGCTGTCGGTGTTCCTCCGCGCCGGGGCCGCTGGTTCGAGCGGCACGGTGATCGAGCCTTTCGCGATCCAGGCGAAGTTTCCCCATCCGTCGATCCATGTGCATTATGCCCGCGGTGCGAGCCTGGCGGAAGCCTTTTACCAGTCGGTGCGATCCCCCTACCAGCTGCTCGTCGTGGGCGATCCGCTGTGCCGGCCGTGGGCCTCGATTCCGGTCGTGGAGGCGGTGATCGCCCCCGACGCACGCCCGGTCGGGCCGCATACGCCGCTCGCGGGAACGGTCGAACTCGAGCCACGGGTCACGCTGCCCGGCGGCGGTTCGGCCGACCGGTTCGAGCTGTTCGTCGATGGCATGCGGCTCGCGCAGTGCGGACTCGGAGAGCGGCTGACGGTCGATACCACCCAGCTTGCCGACGGCTATCACGAGCTCCGCCTCGTGGCGATCGAGTCGTCGCCGGTGGAGTCGCAGGGGCGTTGGATCATGCCGGTGTCGTTCGTCAACAACGGCCGCACGCTCGCCCTCGACGTCGAGCCGCGCCGCGTGAAGCCCTCGGGAACGGTCCGCGTGAGCGTGTCGGGCGCGGGAATCGAGAGCGCCGTGATCTTCGCCATGGGCCGCGTTCTCGGCCGCACGCAGGACGGGACGAGCTCGATCGAGGTGCCCGCGGAACTGCTCGGCCGCGGCAGCGCGACGATCCAGGCGATCGGCCGGGCGGGCGTCGGCCCCGCCAACAGCGTGAACGCGGTGCCCGTGACCGTCGAAGTCACCGACGCCGGGTAGACGCGTGGGGGAAGCGTCGCGCTCGCCCCACGCAGGGCGAGCCGAAGTCCGTCCTACTTCGCCTTGAGGGAGACGAGCGCGCCGGAGGGGGCGGCGAGGATCAGGCGGTCGGTGGCCTGGTTCACCACCGGGAACGTGAAGCCGCCGAGGCAGAATTGGTCGCGCTTCTCACCCGTCTCCAGGTCGATGCTCACCAGCCGGCCGACGCGGTCGACGAGCCAGATCCGGCCGGCCGCCACGGCCACGATCCGTCCATGCCGCCAGGTTCGGCCGAGCTGCTCGCCAGTCTTGGTCGAATGAACGGCGATGCCGTCGTCACCGAGCGATACGACGAGTTTGTCACCGGCCACGAACAGCGTGCCCTCCGGGCGGACGTCGAGGAACACCCGCCACGCGAGCCGCAGGCTGTCGCCGACGGTTTCGATCCGGACGAGATCCCCCTCCGCAGTCACCGCGAAGATGGCATTGTCGTGAACGAGTGGTCGTCCGGGCGGGACGGTGTCGAGATGGAACTCGTTCCGGCGCCAGCCGTCTTCGATCCGCTCGAGGGCCACGAGCGTGCCGTCGACGGTTTGCCAGAGCACGCCGCCGTTGAAAGGCTGTGGCTGCTGCGACACCACGCCGCCCGCCTCGAGCGGAAGCGGTTCGAGGCTTTCGGGCTGCGCCGCAGCCTTCCGCCCCTTTTTCCTGGGCGGCTGTTTCTCGGCCGCTCCCGCATCCTCGGCGGAGGAGGTGTCGGGTACGGCGGGCTGCCGATGCGGGTTCGTCGGCAGCCGCATGATCTTCCCGTCGCCGAACGGCGCGTAGACCCAGGGGCCGGAGACCGTCGCGCCGGCGTCGGCCAAAAGACCGAAGCGACTGCTCCACAGGGCCTGGCCGGTCTTGCGATCAAAGGCGTGGATACCGTCGCCGTGCGAAACGGCCACGATGTTGGAGCCGATTGCGGCGGGTTGAAATGGCCCGCTGTGCGCATCGAGCGGATGCTTCCAGAGGATCGTGCCCGGGAGCGGCGCTCCTGCCCGCGGCTCACCGGCCTGCACCGCCACCACGTTGCCGTCTCCGGCCTGCACGACCACGAGATCGCGGTCGATCACCACATGCTCGAGTGCGCTGGTCGAGGCATCGAACGGAATGTGCACGAGCCACTCCCGTTCGAGACCGGCGCGGTCCGCCGTCAGTTCATCGGCGGCGGTTCCGCACAGGCAGTCGGCGGCGGCGGGGCGGTCCGGCAGCGAGAGCATGGCCACGACCGCGAGCGTGGCCGGCACCCAGTTCCAACCGCGGCGAAATGTCACGGGCGACGTCATGCAATCTACAATAGCCCCGGAAATCGCCGCTGCAAAAATGGTACGATCGGCTTTCCGCGAGGCGTCGTCCGGCGGCCTGCACCAGTCGCTTCAATCGCTGCCACTCCACCCGACGTCAGATTCCGTTCATGTCGCAGGCCCCGCCGCCAGCCCGTTCCCCGGACCCGGCGGCCCTCGTGCTGGGCTACCTCAACTTCTCCGCGGGTGCGTTCGATCCGGCGGTGTGGTCCGCGTGGAGCGAACTGTTCGCGGTGGTGGAGCCCTGCGGAGCGGAAGACGGCGGCGAGCGGGCCGCGGCCGCGCGGGCGGTGTTCGACCTGCTCGAAGAGCGGCTCGATGGGCTCGAGGCCACCGAACCGGCGTTTCGCAACGCCCGTCAGGCCCGCCTGGCACTGGCGATCGTCGCGGAACTTCTCACCGGGTATCGCGCGTTCCACGAGGACCTGCTCGAGCACCAGCCCGCCGGGGCGATCGAGCGGCCGTTCTTCGTGGCGTGCGCTGCGCAAGCGATTCTGGCCGAGGGCATCCCGGAGGCTGATGGTGCCGCCGACGGGCAGGCGATCGCGGCGGCGATCGGCAGGCTCAATGACTACGTAGGCTGGCGGCCCGTGGCGGTGCTCGAGAACGGCCGGCTTTCGGCGGCCTATCCCCACGAGCGCGTCCGGCCGATTCCGCTGTTCATCGCCGGAGCCGGCGTGGCCCACGGCCGCTATCGCGACCTCGTCGCCGGGGCGATCGAGATTCTCGCGGCCTCCCCGCCGGCGCTCCTCGACCAGGCGGACTTCGATCTCGCGCTCCTCGAGGAACTGGCGATCGATCCTCGGGCCTTCGACTTTCTCCATCCGGCGGCGAGCCGTCCCAATTACCTGTTCGGGCTCTGGGATCCCGAGCGGATCGATGCCCGCGGCCACTATCGCCGCATGGTGGTGCAACAGGCCACGCTCGACGGCATTCTTTCCTGGCCCGACGCCACGGGCGATGCGTTGCTGCCCCGGGCCCCCGAGCGTCGGGCCCAACTGCAACGGGAATCCTCGGCCGTGCTCGCCGGCGTGATGCTGATGGCCTCGGGCCTTTCCGGCCGGGGGCCCGGGGCCCATCATGCCGGTCTGCCGCTCGCCGAACTGCTGCCGCGGATCGCAGGCTACCGTGATGACTTCTACCGCTGGCTGCTCGGCACGCTGCCGCCCGACCACCGTCAGCGGCTCGACGCGGAGATGCAGAGGCTCCGGCAGCCCTTCGGCGGCGTGCGGCGGCATATCAATGCGCTGCTCGCCGCCCGCCGCGCCCGCCAGGTGGAAAACGTCGCGCTGGCGGCGGTGCTCGCACGGCTGGGACGGGCCCCTGGTGCCGAGCGGCTGGCGGGCCGTGTGCCGGCGGCGTCGGCGCGGATGTTCGCCCGAATCACGGGCTTCGTCGTCGCGTCCCGACGGGCGCTGACGATGAACTCGCAAGGCCGCGGGGGCGACGAGGCGCTCGCCCAACTCGACGCCGCCACCGACCTCCTGTTTCGCGCGGTCGGCTGCGGGGCGGCGGTCGATCCCTGGAATATCCTCGGCCTCGGCGGGCAGTTTCCGCTGCACGAGCCGGGTGGGGAGAGCCTCTCCGACCCGCGGGTCGACGACCTCGTGGCGGCGACGGAGTCGATCCTCGAGGGCTACGCGGGCGTGTGGCGCGTGGCCAGCCTGAACGGCCCGGAACCGGTGGCCCTGCGGGCGGCCGCGGCGCTCGAGCAGCTTGCCGCCTGGTGGGATCGGCATGCGACCACGACGGTGTCGGGCGTGCCGCATCTCTCGGGCCGCGAGATTCTCGACTCGACGCGGGAAGTGATCCGAGCCCTCGAACGCCGCCGGGCCTTCGCCGGCGCCGCGCCGCCCCCGGCCTTCTGGCGGAAGGAAGTCGGCGAGTTCACCGCACCCATGAGTCATGCCCAGGCGGCGGCGGACCTGCTCGACGAGGGAGATCTCGACGGCGCGATGGGTCTGCTCGTGCACTGGGCGTCGCTGCTCGAGGGGACGACCGTCGAGCGGTCTGGAGAGGACTGGCTCGCGGCAGCCGCGCGGTGGACCGCGCGGGCCGTCACCGACACGTCGAGCGCGGGCAGGACGCGCGTGCGCCGGTTCCTGGAACTCGTCGAGGCGAACACCACCGGCGTGCTCGACGTGTTCGACCGGGTGGTCGACCAGGGCGACCGCCCGCCGGCACTGTCGCGCGACGACGGGCGTGCGGCTGACGAGCCGCCGGGCGAGGAGCAGGCCGACGAGGAGGAACGGGTTGCATCGGCCTACGAGTCGATGGTGTGGCGCGACTCGGCCGACGATGGCGTCGATGGCGGGATCCTCGACGTGGACCTGCCGGGCGGAGCCCGTGCGGGGGGCGTGGCGGATGTGGAGCACGCGGCCGAGTTCCTGGCCGGCGTGTGCCGGTTGCTGCGGCATGCCATGACGGCAGCCTGCGCCGCCGATGTGCGGGGTGGCACGGCACCGTCGCGGGCCGACGTCGACTCGGCCCTCGCCTGGCGGCACACGCTCAAGCGGCTGCGGCGGGCTTTCGTGCGGGCCGCCGATCACCTCGCGTCCACCGACTCGATGCCACCCCCGGGGATGCCGCCCGCGGAATACGACCGGCTGCGTTGGCAGCGGGATGCCGCCGTCGAGCGGCTCGTCGACGCTGCGGTGCAGGCGACGGAGACGCTCTGGATCCTTTCAGCCGCCGTCTGCCTGGGTGGGCGGTCCACTCCGGTGGGAGGGAGGCCGTCGGTGGGCCGGCTGTTTGCCGCGCTGCTCGCGGGCGATGCGGAGGCGGCGCGGGAAGCGCTCACCGCCGTGAAGAACACGCTCGTGGGCAAGTCGGTGCTCTACGTGCCGCTGTCGCGGGGCGGCCGTCCTTCGAGGATCGCGCGGGCCAGGAGCCGTGAGCGGCTCCTCGAACGGCTCGCGGCCTGCCTTCCCCGGTTGGGGCTCGTGGCCGAGACATCGGAGATCGTGCACCTCGCGAAGGCGCTCGAGAGCCGCCGGCCTCCGGGCGCGGCGAGCGTGAGCGAGTTTGACCGCGTGTTCGAGGCGGCGACCGCCGCGCTCGTGGAGCGGATCGTCGAAAGTGCGCAGGCGCCCGGGCCCGACGGCGCGGCGATCATGGCTGAGGCCGTCACCGAGCGGATTCTCGCGGGCCTCGCGCTGCTCGTGCCGCAATTGCTCGAAACCTGGATGACTCACGCCCGGCAATTGCGGCTCTCGGTGCTCGAGCGGGTGCGTGATCCGAAGGCCTTCGCCGTGGTGAAGGAGTTCATCGAGCTTTACGGTGCAGGGCTCTTCACGCAGCATCTGCTCGCGCCGCCGTCGCTGCGCGGGATTCTCCGCGGCGGCGTGAAGCGGTTTCTCGAGCAACTGGTGGATCGGCACGCAGGCGAGCAGCCGGACGATGCCGTCGAGGGCAGGCCGCGGTTTCCGGCCCGGCTCGTCGCGGATCTCGAGAGCGAGGCGCTGCCGATCCGGCATGCGGCCAGCCGGCTGCGGTTCGTGCTCGAGTGCATCGCGGAGAACCATGCGGAGTACCGCGACTGGAACTCGACCACCACGCAGTCGGACCGTGGTGAGCACCTGCACATCCTGCTCGATTTTTTGCGCATGAAGGCGGAATACGATCGCATCGCATGGACGCTGCGGCCGGTGGGCATGGCGCACCGCGTGCTCACGCGCCGCGGGTTGCACGACGCGGCCGAGGCCTGGCGTGGCCGGATGCGCGACGAAACCGGCGAGACGGCCGGCGACCTCGCCGGACGGTTGGCGAAGTTGGAGGCGTTCTGGGGCGTGCGGCTGGCGAGCGTCGCCGATCGCGTGGGCCGCCCGTTCACGGCGGTGCTGGAACAGGATGAACTCGAATCACTCGTCGATCCGGCCGTGGCGGAGGCGGCCACGGGCGCGCCGGAGGGGGCGGGCGCGAGATTCGAAGCGCGGGCCGAGAGGCAGCTCGGGCTGGCCAGCGGATCGGGGGTGGAGGTTCCCGACTGGCTCGAGCGGCTGGGGGTGGCCGTGGAGCGTGCGCTCGAGCGGGCCGATGCCGGCCAGGCCGGATGGGTGCGGGCCGGCACGCTGCCCGACGCGGTGCCGTGGCGGCCGCTCTCGTGGGACGCGGTTCAGGTGCTGCTCGCGAACGACGAGGGCGGCCGGCGCGGTACAACACGGGCATGAACGACGGGCGCGACGATCTGGAACCGCGGCGGAAGGGCGAGGCCCGGCGACCGCTCGCCGTCTGGCTGGCCGGCCCGATCGGGATCGATGCGTCCCTCGCGCTGGCCGAGCGGCTGGCCCGGGAGGTGTCGGAGCCGGCGGGCCGGCCCCCGACGCTCGTGCTGGCGGAGCTCGAGCCGGGCATCACGATCGGCCGCGGTGGATCCAGGGCCGACGTCGAACTCACCGACGAGGAGCTGCGGGCATGTGGGGTCGCGGTGCGGTTCGTCGGCCGGGGCGGCGGGGCGGTGCTGCATGCGCCGGGGCAGGTGAGCGTGTCGCTGTTCGCCCGACTCGACGATCTCGGCCTCGGGCGACATGACGTGGGGACCTATCAGGAACGGTTCGAGCAGGCGCTCGAAGGAGCCGTGCGGGCGGTGCGGTGCGGTGCGGCACGGGATTCGGGCCTGCCGGGAATCGCGGGCCGCACGGGGTTGCTCGCGGCCGTCGGCATCGCCGTGCGCCGCGGAGTGGTGTGGCACGGTGGGTTCGTGAACGTCCGCCCCGATCTGGGGCTGTTTCACCGCGTGCGCACGCTGCCGGTCGCCGCGGCCCCGGCCAGGCGTACGATGGGATCGATCGAGGCCGACGTGCAACGGCCGGTGCGGCTGCAGGACGTGCGCTCGGCGCTCGTGCAGCACATGGTCGAAGCCTTCGCCTTCCCACGCGCGCATATCCAGTCGGGGTTTCCCTTTCCGATCGAGAGAGCCTCGGCCCACCGTCAGGAGATCGTCAACCGTGTCGGATAGCCTGGTCGCCGCATTATCGTTCGTGCTTCCGATCGTCACCACGGACGGTCCGCCTTCGCCGCCCGTTCGCCGGCTGCCCCCCTGGCTGCGGCAGAACCTCGGGCCCGGCGGAGGGCACGCGGAAACGGCGCACCTCATCGCCGAACTCGGCCTGGAAACCGTCTGCTCGTCGGCCAAGTGCCCCAACCGGCTCGAATGCTGGTCGCAGAAGACGGCCACGTTCATGATCCTCGGCAACGTCTGCACGCGGCCCTGCGGCTTCTGCTCGGTGCCCAAGGGCAAGACGGAGGATCTCGAACTCGACGAGCCCGAGCGGGTGGCCGAGGCGGCAAAACGCCTGGGACTCGCGCACGTGGTGATCACGAGCGTGACCCGCGACGACCTGCCTGACGGCGGCGCCGAGCACTTCCGGCGCACGGTCGAAGCTGTGCGGGCCGCGACGGGCGCGGCCGTCGAGGTGCTCGTGCCCGACTTCATCGGCAAGCCCGGCGCCCTCGAGCGGCTCATGAGTGCGAAGCCCGACGTCTTCAACCACAACACCGAGACGGTCCCCCGCCTCTACCGCGCCGTCCGCGGTCGCAAGAGCATCTACGCGTGGACGCTGCACCTGCTCGCCTGCGCCAAGCGCCTGCTGCCCGAAGTGAGGACGAAAAGCGGCCTGATGCTCGGCCTCGGCGAGACCCGCGACGAACTGCTCGACGTGTTCGCCGATCTTCTCCACCACCGCGTCGACTTCCTCACGCTCGGCCAGTATCTCCAGCCCACGCTCGACGCGCTTCCGGTCGAACGCTACGTGCCACCGGAGGAGTTTGAAGAACTGGGAAGGATCGCCCGCTCGATGGGTTTCCAAAAAGTGGCCAGCGGCCCGCTCGTGCGCTCGAGCTACCACGCCCGCGAAATGGCCATGTAGGAGAGGGCTTCAGCCTGTCACTGCCTCGAGTGAGATGCGCCGGCTCGGGATTGCCCCGTACCATCTCGCCGGACGCTCACTGCGCCCATCCTGGGCTCCGTTCGCTCGGACCTGCCTGCGCTCCGCCATCCTGGCTGCGCTGGTCAGCTACGCCGGCTCAATGGTAGGGGCAACCCCTCGCCTCCCCAACTCTTATTGAGCTTTGAAAAAGCGGCTTACGGATTCCAGGGGCAGTTTCGAAGTCTTGAAGAATGATCGCAGAAGAGGTTGGTCGTGCCTTGTCTTGCGGAGTCGCGAGGCGACCTTTCGTCCAAGA
>Ga0214923_10005840_pt1 | contig 14083 bp, 14 predicted proteins | sample LL1510_MetaG_FD_177993 | JGI IMG/M metagenome (GOLD analysis project Ga0214923, IMG submission 177993) | Freshwater microbial communities from Lake Lanier, Atlanta, Georgia, United States - LL-1510 | ecosystem: Environmental > Aquatic > Freshwater > Lake | place: USA: Georgia | collected... | reverse complement strand
ATCGAGGCGATGGATGCAAGGCTTTGGCCGACACCGAAGACGATTCCTTGTTCTTTTGGATCTGCGGCATGAGACATCAGTGCTGCCAATGAAGGCCGGATGAGGCCGGAACCGATACTCGACACTGTCGAGGCCACGAGGGCTCCCCCTACCGAATCTACAAAAAGGTAACCGCTGAATCCAAGTGCCTGAGCCAGAAATCCGATTCTCGAGGTGCCTCTCTCCCCGAGCTTTTTGATCAACGCCGAGATCACCCAGCTTCGAACGGCGATCCCGATGAACCCAAGATAAGCGTAGAGATAACCGACTTCCTTGGCTCCAAAGGGATGACCATTCCAGAGCAGGCGGCGTTCTGCGAAGAGAGCGAAGCACGAGATGTGCGCAGAGAAAGAAAGGTTAAAGCAAAAGAATTGGGCCATGAGTGGCCTGAGTTTAGGATGTTTCAGGTAACGCCCGATGGGTTTGAAGTTGAAGGCCAGGGCCAAGTCACTGCGTTTAATCTTAAAGGGCTGTTTTGTCTCGTGGATGTGGGGCGGTTCCTTGAAAAGAATGATGGTCGAAAGAATGCTGCAAAACGAAAGAACCGCAGCCCCCCAGGCCGGAGCCTGCGGTCCAAAATGCGAAAGAAAAGCGGAGATCGCGGGACCCACGAAGAATCCGAGTCCGAACGAAACGCCAATTAGCGAGAATGCTTTTGCGCGCTCAGAGGGTTTGGTGATGTCGGAAATGGCGGCTTGGGCGACGGTGATGTTTCCGGCAGTGATGCCATCCAGTACGCGCGCCAAGTAAACCATCCAGAGATTCTGAGCCAATCCCAAGATGACAAAGCCAATGCAGGTTCCGATCTGACTCAAAATGAGAATCGGTTTTCGTCCCATCGTATCGGACATTCGCCCCAGCACAGGACCTGCAAGAAACTGGCAAAGCGAAAAGCTGGTCAGGATCAAGCCGACTTGAGTGGGCGAGGCACCGAAGTGTTCTGCAAAAAAAGGGAGGTAGGGAAGCACCAAGGTGAAGGCGAGGATATCGACGAAGACGATGAAAAAAATCGCGATGAGTGCCTTGGATTGTGCCATGCGCGTCGGTGATCCTTGTGAGCGGCAGTATGATGTGGTTTCTCGCGAATGTCGATCTCGAAAACAATTCAAATGGGGTAGTTTTGAGTGCTTAGGATTTCGAGTAATTCCGGATCAGTCCGACCAGAATTCCTTGGATTTCAAACCGATCTCCTTCCTGGACTTGAATGATTGGGTATTTGGGGTTGGCGGGAAGAAGTGCGTACCCGGTTTTGGATTTTTGAAGGCGCTTGAGGGTGGCTTCACCGTTTAAGAGGGCGGCGACGGTTTCTCCAGGCTTTGCTTGGCTTGCCCGCCTCAGAACCACCCAATCATTCGGAAGAATTCCATCCTCGATCATGGAATCTCCGCGGACCGAAAGAATGTAATGATCTTCGGATCGAAACCGGGAGTTTCCGGAGCTTGAACCCTGAAACCACTCCTTGGGAATTCGAACGGGCCGGGGATCGGGGTAGGTTTCAATCGGATACCCTGCGGCGATCGTCCCGATGAGGGGAATGGTCTCTTCCTGAAGAGATCCGGTTTCGTCCTCGCGGGTGGAGGCATCGCGCGCAGGGCTGGCTTCTTTGGCAGAAAAATGTTTTTTCGAGCGGGCAGTCCATTGAAGCGCCCGGCTTTCGCGGGTTTCGCCGCGCCGTAAGAATCCTTTTTTCTCGAGCGCTTCAATGTGCTGCTGTATGGTTGCAGGCGAGGAGAGGCCGATCCCGCGGGCGATTTCCCTCCGAGAGGGCATCGTTTGATGGGTCTTGAGGTAAGCCTCAATCCATTCGAGAATCTGTTTTTGTTTTGGCGTGAGCGACCGTTCCATGTCCTTGACATAGCCTACCGAACAAAATGCGAACATGTAAAGTTTTTTTTGAACCTCCTGCTTGCCGTGGGTGCCGAGATCCCGATAGAATTGAAGCATGAACAAAAAAATCTTCGTTTCTGCGTCGGTGATCCTTTCTTCTATTTTGGTTTCTGTCACCCCCTGGGCTCAGGCCAGTTCCCGTTCGGTCGATAAAATCGGGCTCAGCTTGGGCTTGATTTCAGAACCTGCGGTTTCGATTTTTGGTTACAACCTTTCGTATAATTTGAACAATCGCCTCCGAGTCACAGGTGGATACGGCAGCGTCAGCTCCACCGGTACCGGCTTTAACATCGATGTGAAAACCATCGGGCTCAATGCCAAGTATTTTCTTCTCGATTGGAATTTTGCTCCCTTCGTCGGAGCTGGTGCGTCTTCGATTAGCGGTACCGTTACCGGAGCGGGGAGTGTGAGTGGGATCAGCGTCTCAGGAACCGGTGTTCTATTTTCCGGGCTGATCGGGATTGATTGGCAGACTAGCATCGGCTTCCTGCTCGGAGCAGAATATGCCCTTCTTTTTGGTAAAGGAATCTCCAGCGGCACCGGCGTTCCCGGTTTCTATTTCGGTTGGGTTTTTTAAGTTTAGATAGATCAATTAAAGCGGGGTGGTTTCGCAATCCACGAGGGCTTGATAGTTCTCGAGGACCGAGATTGCCCCGTTTTCAATTGCGGCTCCCAGGACTCCGAGCTCCTGTTTCATTTGATAGAGATTCCGAAGCCAGTGTGCTTGCTTTTGAATCGATTTGATCCGCTCATCCTTCTCTCGCACTTGGATTTCAATTTCATGGTAGCGCTGCAATCGCGATTGCGTGGTCGAGTCCGTAGGGCTTGATTCCGGGTTCCAGAACCGGTGCGACCAGAGTTTGCTGAAGATTTGGATCCGGTCTCCGGTGTAAGGGTCGGAGGTGCTGATCAAGGGTGCCATTTTGATCATCTCATCTTCATATTTAGATAACGGCGCTTGAAGCCCAAGGTCTTCGATGAGTGAGGCGCGGGTCTGCGAGAGAAGGTCGGTTTCGAGGGTCAAGACCGCCTCGATTTGAAGGCTTTCCCTCTCGAGAGGATTTCGGTCTTTCAGGATTTCTTTGTAGGCTTGGTATAAGGAATCTATTCGCTTCAATGTGTGGCGCGACGGTTTTTCCAAGAGCGCACTTGCATCCTCAAGGCCTGCCCCCTGGGCTGCCGAAGCCCAGCTCTCCAGATGCTTCACTCGATCCACATAGAGAGGAGCGTACGCCATGGAATTCGGCGCTGGACTCGTCTGGTCTTTTGAGGATTCGCTGAGAAATGCCGATCCTTTTTGGGGATTTGAGAAAAATTCAATCCTTCCCCGTAAATGCCGATTTCGGGTGTTGATCGGAAAGTTTGAATTCAAGCCACGTTGCTGAGCGCTTCTGGCGAGCTCAAGTAAATAAAAGTCACTGGTCGAATTCGGAATGTCGATCGTGAAGTCTTGAAGGGCTGCTCGTAGATGCGCCTCTCGAAGATTTTTGGCGGGACCGAAGCCGGTCGGGACGCTGTTGACGAAATCAGCACCCAAAATCTGACTGGTGAAATACCGCTCGTATCCCGCATATCGCGGACCGTCCACAGAGTCGCTACACCCGCTTGCCGGGAGGTCTGCAGGGGAGGCTGCAAAACCACAGATGTTGGGATTGGCCTGGACTCGGAATTCATCATCGGTCTTGATGCTCAATCGATGGAAGCCCCCCGAGTAGCACTGGCTCATCCCATAGATGACGCGGCGAGGGTGATTCTTCAGGAGGTCCTCTTCGAGATCTTCTCGCGAATAACACGTCTCGAATTCGGTTCTTTCCTGAAGGGTCTTGGCATCGGTCCCCCAGAGGGTGATGCAGTTGTTGTCATAATTCAGGTCTACAACCGAGTCATTGGGTGAGCCATGGTCGCTGATGATCAAAAACAAGGGCTCTTGAGGACTGGATTGTTTCTTGAGGAGGCTCTGGATTTCAGTGCGGTTGGCTTCGTGATTCCCCTCGAGTGCACCCACGATGAACTTGCGATAGTTGAGGCTTTCTCCGTAATCTGTGAAAGAGTCCTCCTTGATCACATCCGCCAAAATCGGCGAAGCCAAGGGCTGATTGCCGACTCCGAACGCCACTGAGACTGCATCAGTCCCGAATCGTTCTCTGAGGCCATGGGTGAGGCTTCGGGTCTGAAGGTATTGAGAGTAGTGATTGCTCCACGGGCTTCCCCCGCCTGAGACCACCACAATTCCGGCCAGGGCGGGACACGTCAAAATCAGAAGCGCAGCGCCCATCAGGATTGCGGCAGGGTGTGAAAGAGAGCGGTTCACGGGGGTGAAGCATAAAGTAAAAAACCTGATAAATCAAGTCAGGAATTGGATGCGGGTGGAGTAGGAAGGAGGCTTAGGGGGCGCTACGATAATGGTAGAGTTGGAATCCAAGGCGAATGACGGCGTAGAGCTCTCGGTTGGCGAAAATCCCCATGTCGAGCTGTTTGGTGCAGAAATTGAAGAAACCCCAGGATTCCGGATCCTTGGGAATCATCCGGAAGGAAAGGGCCATGAAAGCGACGGGACCATCCTGAACCAGCATCGAGGCGCCTACCTTTCCCCCGAAATAAACCGTGGGCTTCACCTCTGCCATGAGGTTCAAAGAGCCGTTCCAGTCGGGCGGACTTCCAAAGAGTGAGGACTTTCCGAGGCGCTTTTGCATGAACGGAAACGAGAAATCCCCCTGAATCGCAGTGATGGTTCCAGCTTCAAGATTGATCTTCTCGAGCGATAGTCCGAATCCTGCCCCGCGAACGTGAGTGGCGCTTGCCACGACGGGCAGCAAGTCCAAGTTCAATCGATCCGGAACCCGCGAGTCGAGGGCGTAAGCAGAAGAAGCCGAAAGGCAAAAGGGAAGAAGACCCAGGATTCGAAGGAGCATGGAACGATCATAGATCAAGATCGTAGAGAAGGGCAATCCTGAGACGGAGCCAGAGTGAAGATCTCAGTCTTCGGCTCCGGGGTTCGGATCCTTTCGGTGCAAAATAGAGGTGTTCGTAGTCGCGCTTGAGGAGCTCAAGCCTTTTTGCGAGTCGGGGTCGATTCGAAACCCGTGCGCGAAGAATTTTTTGCTCGAGCCCCTCCGAGATGGGACCTGGGGTCTTCAGGAGTGTTGCCAAACGTTCACGCGGATTCCCCAACAGGTTTCGTCCAAACCCAAGCCAAAGCCAGATTCCAAGAAAAATCCCGATTCCCAGCGAAATCCCGAATAGGGAGTTCGGGAGCGACTCATTTTCCTGCCGAATTCGAGTCACCCAAGAAGTCGGATCGACTCTTCGATGACGATGATGATCACGGTCCCAGACCTCGATCCAAGAGTGCGCGTCCGAGTCGAGGTAGGTGAGGGTTCGAAGAACCGGATTCCAGCTCCCACCGGCATAACCATAGGTCATTTTCGCTTTTTCGCCTGACATCGAGAGCAGCTCTTTCAGGGCGTATGAGAAATGAAGGCAGTATCCCTGGCGGGTGACAAACAAAAACGAGTCGAGCCCCTTCCAATCGGATTCGAGGGAGTAGGTGAATGATTGGTGGAACCAGTCTTGAAGGGTGGAGAGTTGATGATCGAGGGATTCGCCCGCAAGATTCGCCTGGACCCAGTGAAGGCTTTGGGAATTGGGAGTGGATGCGGCCGATTCTTGGAACCCCAGCCGCAGGTAGCGTTCGTCATCGCTTGGTTCGTGGTCGAATACCAACCTCAAGGCCACTCGGTCCGAGCGCTTCAGGCTTCGGAGGTCTTCAGGATTGAAAACGAAATCGCGCGAAAGACCCGTGACGCCGATTCCACCTCCGAGCCACCCTGCCGGAATCATGAGGGCCAGAATCCATGCGAGGATCCTGAGGTTCAGGGGTTGGAGTCGGAACCCATGAGCCCACCAAAAATATATGCTGGTGAGCACTGCAAGCGCTGGAGCGATGAACGCACCGGCAGGACCTAAGAGCGAATTCAGCAGTGACGGGGGTGAAAGAGCCACCTGGGTCAGAAGCAGAAGTGAGCCTCTTCGGTGACTCACAGAGCGGACCTCCGGGCGAGAGCCTCTTTGAGGCGTCTGAGATCTGATTTCGACTCGATCTCATGACTTTCAAAAAAGGGCAATTCCACCTGAACCTTCAATGTCGAAAGCCCTGGGCCGAATCCCACGCGAGGCTGGGATTCGAGGGTCTTGATCCAAAAAGAGAGCTGTTCCAGCGCAGCCTGAAGGGGGAGGTGTTCAAGTCGGCTCCACAGGAGGCGTACGACGGTCGCTTCGGAATCGCTGGATCGCACGCGTTGGAGCGAGCGGCCTGTCTTGATAAAAATCTTTTCGTCCCTGAGTGACCGGAGTCTCGGATCACGGATCTCATTCAGGCTGTCCGGATCGCCAGCGGTGACCTCGGGTGCGATCTCGAGTGAGACCCCCTGATCGATGGGAGCCGGAAGGACAAAGGCCCGCTCCTCGAACTGGAGGGTCCTCCAAAAGCGAAACAGACCGGAGGGTGCAATCTCATCGATTCTTTTTTTTGGAAACTCGAGCACGCCGGGAGCTTCGAAATGGACGTCGAGAGAGAACCCTTTTTCGGGCAGAAGTGGGATCGTTCTGGGGATTCCCGAATAGATCGTTTGATCGGGGTCAGGGGTCAATTTGAGGGTTCGAAGGCTCCGACTTGAGTCGATCAGATGCAGGATCATGAAAATCGACATCGTCACCACGAGCCATTGATGGAGGGCGGAGCCCGAGGAGAAGCTCTGGTACCCGGCAAATGCCGTCAGGCCCATCGGAATCAATCCCTTGAGGGTCGGGAGTGAATAGAGGCGCTCAGGCCAGGAATGTAAAAGAGCGCGCCAGTTCATCGGGTTGATCCACTCGGTGGGAAATCACGGGCAGGAGCACGGTTTGAAAATCATCTGGAAGCACATGGTCCCGACCCTTCAGAAACGCCAGGGCCCTCGACATCCGAATCAGGTCCCGTCCTGCACGAGGAGAGAGGAATGCGTTACGCCCGCGGGCATGCCCCAGAAAACGGACGACGAGATCGAGAAGGGTTTCGGATACGAAAATTTGATCAACCTTTGTCTGAAGGAGCTCGCATTCCTTGGGATCCAAAACCGGAGGGAGGGCTTCCTTGCGCCTGGATTCCTGAAGGAGGATCTTTTTTTCGGTGGCGGGGTCGGGGGCGCCGATCGAGATCGAGGTTGTGAAGCGGTCGAGTTCTGATTCTGGCAACACGGTGGTGCCGATGTGATCCGATGGGTTTTGGGTTGCGATGAACATCTGGGGAGAGGGTAGGCGCTGGGTGATTCCTTCAATCGTAACTTCACCCTCTTCCATGGCTTGAAGAAAGGCGCTTTGAGTCCGGGCCGGGGCGCGGTTGAGTTCATCGAGCAATACCATTTGAGCGAAGATCGGGCCCTGAAGAAATTCGGGTGAAGCGTCTTTTGAAAAGCTCAGCCGCCCCAAAATATCCATCGGGAGCAGGTCGTTCGTGCATTGGATTCGTGAAAAGGTGAGGTCCAGCACCGAGGCAAGGCCCTTGGCGAGGGTGGTTTTGCCAAACCCGGGCCGATCTTCGATCAGAAGCGAGCCGCGCGCAAGAAAGGTCGCAAAAGCGATTTCGACCTCGCGGGGTTTTCCAAGCAGGATCGAATTCAGGGTTTCAAGGGCGCGAGACTCGGAGGTTTTCACTTCCTTGAACATGAATCAGATCCTTCGCCTCAGGCAAGGGAATTCAAAACCCGCGAAGATGAAGAAAAAGGATCACCGCGTTGAGAGTGCAGAAAAACGAAGCGGGTAGGCATTGGGAAGGGGAGTCGCCCACTTTGATTCGGGTGATCACGCCGAGAAGCATGAGTACGGCAAGTCCTGCGGATGCCAGGATTCCCAGAAACGAAATGACCAGTCCCGCAAGGACCCCCACGCCTCCGATGATTTCAAGGACGCCGGTGAGGGTGCGAAACTGAGGCACTTTGAATCGTTCGAATTCCCGTTTCATGAATGGATCACGCAGGCACTGGACCCCATAGATCAGGAAGCCAATGCCAGAAACGAAAGATGCGATCGAAAGCACCACCTAGATTTGATCCAAATGGAAGTAAGCCACCAGAGCGCTCAGGGTGAGGAGAACAAAAGAGGGAATGAACTTCGAGAGTGGATTCTTAACGCGGAAGTGGGTCACCTGAGCGCCCATCATCAGCATGGCCATCGTGGTTGCCGAGTAAAATACCAATGACGGGTACCAAATTCCGGCAACGAGGAGTGCGGCAAGACTGATCTTGACTGCACCCACGAGGCTTCGGAACCAAACAGGGTAGCCGAAGAGTTCGAACTCTTTCACGATGTTCTCGAAGCGGAGAACCCAAACCACCCATACCGAAACGGCAATCAGAATTTGGAGGACTGAGGTTAGGCTTTCCATGAATTTTCCTGAACTCCCATCGGTGCGGATGAAGCAGTGGTTCCTTGCCTCAACTTCGAATGCTTGATGCCGTAGACAAAATAAACAATAAATCCAATGCCAAGCCAAATGAAGAGTCTGAGCCAGGTGTCATGAGGGAGGCCACTCATGACCCAGAGGCATGAAGCGGCACCTGCCGGACCCACAAACCAAAACAGCGGAGCTCGGAAGGGACGGGGGATCTGGGGAGCTCGGAGCCGCAGGAGCACTACTCCAATGCACACAAGTACGAATGCAAGGAGAGTTCCGATTGAAACCAGTTCGCCGACCAGACTCATGGGCATGCAGCCCGCGCAAATGGCGACAAAGATCGAGGTAACCGAAGTTGCCTTGTGGGGGGTCTGGAACTTCTTATGAAGCTGATCAAACCAAGGAAGAAGTCCGTCTTTGGCCATCGAGTAAAAAATCCGGGTTTGACCGAGCATCAGAACCAGAATGACCGAAGTCAGTCCCATGAGGGCGCCAAACTTCACTGCAAATGACAGAGTCTTTTGAGCGCCATCGCTCCAGCCGCGAAGACTCACAATGCGATCCACACCCACCGCAACCGGATCCGGCACCCCGAGTTCCTGATACGGAACCACTCCGGTCATCACGAGCGCCATCAGAATGTAAATTGCAGTGCAGATGAACAGCGAAGCCAGAATCCCGATCGGAAGATCCCGCTGAGGGTTCTTTGCCTCCTGGGCAGTGGTCGAGACTGCATCAAACCCGATGTAGGCGAAGAACACCACTCCGGCACCGGTCAGGACTCCGGGCCAGCCAAAGCTCATGATTTCTTCACCATTTCTCATGGATTTGGCGACTGCGGGAACAAAGCCCGCAAGACCTTCAGCAGCCGGGTTTGCATGCCAGTTCACAGAATTGATCACGCCCCAGCCCACAGCAATGAATGAAAGAATGATGGCAAGCTTGATGGCCACAATCAGATTGTTGAGAGTCGCGCTCTCCTTGATTCCACGATAGAGGACCGCTCCAACAAACAACGCCACGATCGAGGCCGGCAGGTTCCAGATTCCATGGGCTTGAGAGCCGTCCGCAAGAGTGACCATCTCCCATGGGCCCTTGGTAAAGAGCAAGAGCGAATCGGTGAATGGGAGACCGAGGGTTTTCTGAAAGAGAGAAACAAAATAGCCGGACCAAGCGGCCGCAACCGTGACCGATCCGAAAGCATATTCCAGAATCAAATCCCAACCGATGATCCAGGCAATGAATTCACCGAGGGTCGCGTAGGAGTAAGCATAAGCCGAGCCCGAGACGGGGACCATGGCCGCCATTTCGGCGTAGCAAAGGCCCGCGAACGCGCAAAGAATCCCGCCAATCACAAAGCTGAAAACGATCCCGGGGCCGGCGTAATTCGCTGCAGCCACGCCAGTCAAGGAGAAGATCCCGGCTCCGATGATTCCGCCGACACCAAGGAGGGTGAGATTCAAGGCGTTCAGATGCCGCTTCAGGCCGCTTGAGTGTTCGCTAGCGTTCGGGTCACCCGCGTCCGAAATGAGCTTTTTCAGATCCTTTTTCAGGAACAGATTTGCCATTGTACATTTCTCCCAATTGGTGTTTGATCCTCGGACGCGATCATACCCGTTTAGAGGAGTGCGTCAAGTCTATGAATTGGAAATCTTTATTCCGCGTAAAGCCCATGGAAGCGATTTTGATCGAAGGGGGCGCGACGACCGGTCTCAAGAGGAGTCTTGGAGTTTGGGACCTCACTTCGCTCGGAATTGCAGCCGTGATCGGAGCGGGAATTTTCTCGACGGTGGGGGCTGCGGCGTCGGCAGGTGGGCCGGCAACGGTGTTTCTTTTTATCTTCACTGCGATCGCCTGCGCATTCTCGGCATTTTGTTACGCTGAATTCGCTTCGGGGATTCCAGTCGCGGGTTCAGCCTACACCTATGCCTATGCATCTTTGGGCGAAATTCTGGCTTGGATCATCGGCTGGGATCTGTTGATGGAATACGCGATCGGAAATATCGCGGTCGCAATTTCTTGGGGCGATTACCTGAACTCGCTGCTTTCGGGTTACGGCTTGACTCTTCCGACCTGGTTGACGACCGATCTTTTAAGTTCCTCTCGAGCATATGAAAGCGTGAAGCAATTGCTCGACCAGGGCATTCCGTTTGCAGACCTTTTGAATCAAGGCGCAACGCAGGGAATGCTGAACGGCTATACTGCATGGACGACATCGCCGCAGCTGTTCGGATTTCATTTGATCTTTCACTTCCCCGCGGTGATCGCGACTCTCCTTGTGACCGTGGTCGTTTATGTTGGAATCCAGGAATCGAAGCGTGTCGCCAATGCAATGGTCGCGCTCAAGGTTCTGGTGCTTTTGCTGGTCGTGGGCTTGGGCGCATTTTATGTAAAGCCCGAAAATTGGTCTCCCTTTGCTCCAAACGGAGTCTCAGGGGTCTTGAAGGGCGTATCGGCGATTTTCTTTGCTTACATCGGGTTTGATGCGATTTCGACCACGGCAGAGGAGTGTAAGAACCCACAGCGCGATCTGCCTCGCGCAATGATTTATTCGCTCGCCATTTGTACTCTCCTTTATGTGCTCGTAGCGCTCGTGCTCACCGGGGTTGTGAAATACGATCGCCTGGCGGTGGGTGATCCGTTGGCCTATGTGTTCGGTCCCGACGGAGCGAATGTGCACTGGATTGCGGGAGTGATCTCGATCAGCGCGGTGATTGCCCTGTTCACGGTGCTTCTGGTGTTTCAGCTGGGGCAGCCACGGATCTGGATGGCGATGAGTCGCGATGGGCTTTTGCCTCCGATTTTTTCGGCGATTCATCCGAGGTTCAAGACGCCCTGGTTTTCGACCCTGGTGGCAGGATTTGTCGTGGGCATTCCGTGCATGTTCATGAACCTCACCGAGGTGACGGACCTCACATCGATCGGGACCCTCTTTGCATTTGCGATTGTTTGCGCGGGGGTGCTTGCCCAGGATCCGAAGCGGCCCAAGGTTCCGGGGCGTTTCTATACGCCCTACATCGATTCGCGCTGGATTTTTCCGGTGCTCGTGGTGATGGGCGCATTGTGTTGGTACCGATTCGGGCATGAAAGCCTCATTCACTATCTTGGAAACTATGATCCTGACCATCCGGGCGCCACAGGGTTTGAAGTCTTCAAGCACCGGATCCCGCTGACGGGATTTCTGATTCTGATGGTTTATCTTGCGGCGGCAGCAGCCTGGAAGCGCCTCTCGCTCATTCCTCTCCTGGGTCTGACGAGCTGTGCTTATCTGATGACCGAGCTTGGAATCGTGAATTGGTTTCGATTCGGGATTTGGCTCGTGCTCGGACTGGTGATTTACTTTGTTTATAGCCGAAGACATTCAAAACTCGGAAAGGTGGGAGCCTAATGGAGCCTGATGCAAAAAAAGATTCTGGAGCGCCCAATAAGGACTCCTTTGAAGTTCCCATCAAGAAGAGCCCGCTCTTTTTGTATGCCATGCTTCAGATTCCGATCCTGATCTTCATGGTGGTCATGATCTACATTCTGTACAAAACCCAGTTCAGCTGAAGGGGATCGGGTGGGATGAAACTGGTCGGTCGAACCTTTGAGCAGGAGCAAATCGAACGGATTTTAAAATCCGGACACCACGTGCTTCTTGAGGGCGCAGTGGGGGTCGGAAAGACCACGCTTGCTCTCGCGGTGGCCGAGAAGTTGGGTCGCCCCGTGGTTCGGATCGATGGGGATGGACGATATACCGAGCAGAAGCTGGTGGGATCTTTCGATCCTAAGCTCGTCATGGAGCGTGGATTCGAGCGCGAGAGTTTTTTGCCGGGACCTCTCTATCAGGCCATGGAAGAAGGCGAGATCTTGCTCATCAATGAACTGAACCGAATGCCCGAGATGGTTCAGAATGTGCTGCTTCCGGCCCTGGATGAGGGGAAGATCCAGATCCCGGTTCTGGGGGAGCTCCGCGCGCGCCCCGGGTTTTGTGTGATCGCAACCCAGAATCCGCGTGAATTTGTGGCGACCTCCTCATTGTCTGAGGCGCTGCTCGATCGTTTGGAGTGGATCGGGATAGCGCCTTTGAGTGAGGCAGAAGAAATCGCCGTCGTTCGTGCCCATCTGGATTCAGAAGCGGGCTCAAAGGACGGATCGGCAGTTCCTGTAGAGGCGTGTGTCGAATTGATTCGATTGACCCGCTCTCACCCCAAAGTGAAGCGAGGCGCCTCGGTTCGGGCGGCCATTTCACTTGCCCAGATGTTGAGAGTCGAAACGAAACTTTCGGAAGAGCGGTTCTTTTCTGCAGCGATGAGTGTGCTGGCGAACCGAATTGAACTTCAAACTGGAAAGTTCTCCAACCGCCCGTATCCTGAGCTTTTGGAAGAGCTCATGCAGGAACTTCGGGCCTTGCTAAAAAAAAAGCCCACGCTTTGAGCGGCCCCTCCCGCACGGATTCACCCTCGGCTTCGGGGACACTCGTTTTTCACGCGGACTCGATTGCCGATCCCGGTGATTCGGAATCCCCCGGGGATTCAGAAGAGAACGGAGGCTCCTGGAACGACAAGGTCCCACAAGGAAATTCCGAGAAGGAGCCACAAAAGGAATTCGAAAAGGATGATTGGGATCTTGCGGTTCGATTTCGTGACATTCAGCGCTACGGGTACCTCGATCCTAAGCAAAGAAAAGAAATGAGCGAGAAGGCGATTCAGTCGGTGCTCGAGAAAGCGCGAGAGAGTCTTGGACCGATTCAAAAACCCTATCGCTATCAGGTAACCGATCAAGCATCGGCCGAGGAGGGCGCTTCGCGGGGTCTACCGACCGAACTTGATGTTGAGGAGAGCCTTCTTCAGGGGCAGCCCATGTTTCAGGTCAGGAGCGAGAAGGATCATGGCTTGATTTTGCTGCTCGATACTTCGCTCTCGATGAAGGGCGAGAAGCTCGCGCTTCTCGGTGTGACCGTTGCCGCCACCTGCGAGAGCATTCCGAGTGAAGCCCTTTGCATTTTGGGTTTTGATTCCGAAATCCATGCCATCAAGGAATTCTCTGAAAAGGTCAGCACCGCGCTTGCCATTGAGCGAACCCTTTCGATTCCGGCCGGGGGTTTTACCAATATCGAACTTGGAATGAAAGCGGCGCGGCAGCGCATCGAAGGCTCGAAATTGCCTGCGTCACGCGTAATCCTGGTCAGTGACGGGCGCTACACCGAGGGGAAGAATCCGGTCGTTGAAGCAATTCGACTGCGAGCAGTGTTTCCCGTCAAGATCGGCAAGGATCCAGGGGGGCGCTCCGTCATGCGCGAGATTGCAGATCGGGGCCAGGGCCGTTTTGGCGAAGTGCGCGAGATGCAGGATTTGCCACGGTTTTTGTTGCACGCGATTCGGACGTGGGTGAAGTGATTCAAGGGTGCCGGTTTAGGTGAAATCAGTGTATAAAGCCTCGAAGAATGAGGTCGTATGAAATCATGGGTGATGTTTTTGTGTCTCGGGCTTTTGTCCGGAGGGTTCGGGGAGTTGGCCATGGCAATTGAAGAACCCCCGTTCAAGGTGCTGATCGAGGAAGAGGATTTTCAGCTTCGGAGCTATGATCCGGTGATTGTCGCTGAAACCTTTGTCGATGGGGATTTCGAGGGAGCGGGCAATGAGGGCTTCCGAAGGCTCGCCGGCTATATTTTCGGCGGAAACCAGAAACAATCCAAAATCGCGATGACCGCACCGGTGAGTCTTGCGGGAGAGAAGGGTGCAGGCG
>Ga0214923_10005838_pt1 | contig 14088 bp, 11 predicted proteins | sample LL1510_MetaG_FD_177993 | JGI IMG/M metagenome (GOLD analysis project Ga0214923, IMG submission 177993) | Freshwater microbial communities from Lake Lanier, Atlanta, Georgia, United States - LL-1510 | ecosystem: Environmental > Aquatic > Freshwater > Lake | place: USA: Georgia | collected... | reverse complement strand
AGTCAAGAAGGGAACCGGTAAGAAAATCGCAATTGCCACTGGAGCACCAGTTGTTGTACCCGATAATGTATTGGCCTCTCCGGCGCCAGCCAAGATTAAACTAAGTAAAAACAAAATCGCCGAACGTTTACCGAAACCCACCGGAAAGATCATTCACAAGGCATCAACCTACTACATGAATAACCGCAAAATATCCATCGAGAAACTATCCAAGTTATTCCAACCTTACCGACAAGAAATCCTAGACAAATCCGATGAACTCACGTATGACAGCAAAGATGGTGTGGACTTTGAGCTATTGACACACCAGAAAGCCGTGCGCGATTATTTGAATTTGATGACACCCTATCGTGGTCTGTTGTTGCTTCACGCCCTCGGTTCTGGTAAGACGTGTACGTCAATCGCTATCGCCGAAGGTATGAAAACCGAGAAGCAAATATTTGTAATGACGCCTGCATCGCTGAGTAAAAACTTTTTTTCGCAGCTCAAGGATTGCGGAGATCATTTGTATCGTAAGAACCAATATTGGGAATTCGTTTCCATTGTCGGTCAGCCCGAGTATGAGAAACTGCTATCTACGTCGCTGTCGCTTTCTGCCGCCTATATCCAAAAACACAAGGGTGCCTGGTTGGTGGACGTGAAGAAACCACCCAATTTCACGGATCTCAGCACTTCCGAGCAGAATGCTATCGACGAACAATTAGATGTCATGATACAGAATAAATACAAGGAGATTCACTACAATGCGCCGAACATCCAGCGGATCTTCTCCGAGTTATCGAAGGACAATACTATAAATCCATTCGACAATACCGTTGTTCTCATTGATGAGGCGCATAATTTCGTGAGTCGCATTGTGAACCAGATCAAAAAACCGACCAGTATTTCGTACATGTTGTACGATTACCTCATGAAGGCGACCAATGTCAAAATCGTCATGTTGACCGGCACGCCCATCATCAATTATCCGAACGAGATCGGTATTCTCTTTAATATGCTGCGCGGGGCGATCAAGACATGGACGTTCCAACTGCGTATCAAGGACACAGTGACTACAGAGACGATTCTCCAGATGTTCGCGGATGCGAATTTCAACACGTATGATTATATCGCGTACAACAATGGATTGTTGACGATAACTCGCAATCCGTATGGTTTCGTGAACGTACAAAAACCGGCGAGGACTGGTAAAATCGCCGATGGATATGCTGGTGTGCGATTGGACGAAACGGGCAATATTTCGGATGTGGATTTTCAGAGGATGATTGTTCGCATTCTTAATAATAACAAGACTGAGGTTGTCGAATCCGCTACAAAGGTCGTTATCAACAAGGCGCTGCCCGATGACAAGGATTCGTTTTTGGGTATGTTCGTAGACACCGATTCCGAAATCATCAAAAACAATGATTTGTTTACGCGTCGTGTTCTCGGACTGACCTCGTTTTTCCCAAATACACAGGATAGTTTGTTGCCGTCCATTGTGAAGTGGGAGGATGAGGAGGGCAACGAGCGTGACTATGAGGAGGTCAAAGTGGAAATGAGCGACTACCAATTTGCGGCGTATGAGAAGATCCGCGAAATTGAACGCAACAAAGAAACGTCCCGGCAACGGAACGAAAAGAAGGCGAAGAAGGGCGATGATTTGTTTAAAACTACGTCGTCATATAGGATCCGGTCTCGCGCATGCTGTAATTTCGCGTTTCCCGATCCGCCTGGAAGGCCGATGCCTGCGGGGGCTGTCGCCCCCCGCACGCCCCCCACTGACGATGAAAATAAAGCGAAAGCCCCCGCAGAGGAAGCCCTCGCAGAAGAGGGGGATGTTAACGATGAGAAAGCGGAAGCCCCCGCAGAGGAAGACGTTGATGAAGCAGCATTTGAGTCTAATTCCATAGAATACGCCGAACGAATTCAAATAGCACTCCAATACCTGTCCGATCGTCCCGACGAATTCCTAGTTCCCGAGAAACTCAAAGAGTTCAGTCCCAAGTTCACAAAGATCCTAGAGAACATCATGGAACCCGCAAACGTCGGCCTGCATTTACTATACAGTCAATTCCGCACAGTGGAGGGCATTGGACTCCTGAAGATCATACTAGAAGCGAACGGATACGCCCAGTTCAAGATCCACAAGAAATCCGCGAATGAGTGGACGATAGATCAAAACGACGAAGACAAGGCGAAGCCGAAATTCATGTTGTATACCGGGACGGAGAGCGAAGAAGAAAAAGACATTCTTCTTAAGATCTACAATAGCCAATGGGAATACGTTCCCAGTACAATTACACAGTCGTTTGAAGGTGTTGCGGAGAACAACCACATGGGCGAAATTGTTAAAATCATCATGATTACGTCCTCTGGTGCCGAAGGCATCAATTTGAAAAACACCCGTTTCGTCCACATTGTGGAACCCTATTGGCATATGGTGCGTGTGGACCAAGTCATCGGTCGTGCCCGCCGTATTGGCAGTCATTCTAAATTGCCCGAAGAGCTCCGCACCGTGAAAGTATTCCTATATATGGCGACATTCAATATGGAGAAATTGAAAGCTTCTGGTAACAAAACACTCATGGAAAAGGACGTATCCAAAGTATCCAGAAAACCGGTCACCACAGACGAATCACTCTTTGAAACCGCTGGCATCAAAAACAAGATCAATCAACAATTGTTGACCTACGTCAAGCAGAGCGCATTTGACTGTAGTACCTATGCGGGAATCGGTAACAATAAGTTGAAGTGTTATACCTACGGCAGCATCAAATCCAATGCATTCAGTTCTCAGCCGTCCATCGAGGAGGATCTGCATGTGAAGCCGGAACTAGACACTAAAGAGGTCAAGGTTAAGGTCAAGCAGATCACTGTTGGTGCGAAAAAATATGCATACAATGAAGCGAAGAACGAAATATACGCTATGGAGAATTACGAGGCGGCGAAAGCTAACAATGCGGCGTTATTGCCTGTCGGGCGATTCAATGGTAAGGTGATAGAATGGTTATAGACCATATTATAAGTATAAGAAACATACATACCGCAGCGGTTATCATCTCGCGGCGTAATCGAGGTTTTGGTAGCTTTGGCTTATTACATACAATACATGTTCCGTTCCATTCTTTTATGCATTGGACGTGTGCCGTATATTTGCATTCACATTCGGGTTTATATAGATCCGTTGCAGATACCAATTCAAAACATATTATGCATTCCATTACTGTATATTATAAGTAGTTTTTATTTAATTACCAATAATATTGATTTAGCTGTGGATCGTCGTCGGCCAATTCTTCTCCGTTCGGTCCCAGTGCGATTCCCATTATAAAGGGTGGTCCGTTCAAATCGCCTTCGCGAACCATCTTGGGTGGTCGTCCCAGTACATAACATTCCTCGTTATTGTTATTGTATATGAAACGCCCTCGTTGTTTATAGGGTAGGTCTCGGTTAAACTGACTCAGGAGATCTATTTGGTGATTTTGGTAGAATGCGTAAATCGGTGGATTGTCGTCCACTTGTTTCCAAACATATGTTCGCATTTTCACGCTGGGGTTTTGGTGCGCTGGTAGTCGGTGTGCGTTATATACATTGTGATATCCATCCACGAATGTATGTTGGAATCTGTACTCTCGGTATGGGTGAATACCGATATAGCTAAGTACTTCATCAGCTAATGGCTGAGCTCCGCAATTGATGCACCAATCGAGTAATCGGAAAACGATAGTGTCTTGACCTTCACCGGTTCTCTTTATTCTCTCCATGCATAATTTCACAGTTGTTCTCAGTTCTCGGTTTTCATAGTCGGGTATCAATATATGTTCTTCTTCTTTATACGTAGATAGGATGGTTTTCATTTTATTTTTTAATACGATAAAAAATATGTTTGGGATTTGTTTTCAATTTTAAACCGACGAAGATTTCAAATGGGACGATGAAATCGTCAGTTTGGAAACTTATCGGTCGTAATCCTTAAGATAAAAATGGGACTTCGTCCCATTTTTATTCTTCAAGGGTTTATATCTTGTAGTAGCCGGTTAAGTAGTCGTTGTATGATGTGAATGTACTATGCGAGATGCAAATATACACTGAGTTGTCGGCTGCTTTATAGATGTGATACATGGTGGATCGTTCTCTGCTGTAATCTATCAAATAGAATGTGTGTGGTGGATCGTTCTGTATATTGGAAAACGCTCGTTTTGCGTTTTCCATGTCTATCTCGGGCGGTTGTTCTGTTGGTTCGTTCGAGGCGATAAACTCCTCGATGGTAGCGATCTGTATATCGGATAGCGGCATTTTTTGGGTTTGTTTTGTTTTTATTTGATTTTTCTGGGTTTCAATTTTATAGGCATCAAATGCCAGCAGGACTCGGCGGGCGGGAAAACACTCTCTCACTTACCACAGCAGTCATTGGGAAGAATGCAACGGAGTCCTGGTCGTCTCTTTCTCTCTCTCCGCATTCCGGAGAACCAAACATCCCATAGTAGTATTCGTAGACGCTGTCGTAATCGACCTCGGTCATTTCGCCATCTTCGTTGAGTATGAGCGGGTTACCATAATTTGCTGGGCTGTCGCGTATCGTCGGGGATCTTCGCAGCATGCGAGACGAGGATATGATGCTGCGTCCGTCGGGTAGCGCGATGAATCGGCCTCTGTGAAGCTGGCTTAGTCCCTCGTTGAGTTGCTTGAGTACGACACATCCAGAGTTGTACTCGTTTCGAGAGGTGAGCGACATGTCATAGTATGTGGAATCTACGTTGGGTCCCGAGATCAGTCTCCAGAATCGAACGCGCAACAGAGCCTTGTCTGGACCACCGCGGGCCCTCTTGTTTTCAATTTCGAACTCGCCGTCACGAACCACGTATTCGAAGACAAAGTCCGCATCGGTCGTCATATAGTTCGACTCACCCGGTGCAGGCGCGGGTGAGTGCTTGTAATTATCCAGCATGTCCGCTTGTGCGTCCATTCCGATTGCTCTCATCGGAGCCGTGTCGTGGGGGATTATTGTGAAACCCTCGCTGACGGGGGCGTCGGGGTCTCTCCAGATGTGGTGAGATAGGGGAGCGTGCAAGTCGCTCGTCTTGATGTAGCGCAGTCTAAGTGTCGTAGTACTCATTATTTGGTTGGGTTAGGTAGGATAAAGTAACCTCCTACAAAAGTACTTCAATTTTTCATTCGTTTGTATCAGGGAACCTACGGTTCTAGAAAGCTTCGCTTTCAACTGCGCCGGAGGCGCAACCGAACCCCCTCCCTAGAAGTAACAAAAATATAAGGGAGGGGTTCGGGGAACCGTAGGTTCCCTGATTACCTGATAAAATTGAACTGTGCGAATTTAATTTCTTATACTATAGTATAAACAACAACATGCAAAACCAAGCGTTCCGCTGTGTGATTGAATTCACACGGCGATACAATATTGACGAATCACATGCAATTAAACACAGCATGGAAGTGAAACGATTTGCCGAGCAGATATACGAGAGCGAAGTTGCGAAAAATCCGCAGCTGGAATCACAAAAGAATATTATCATCGCATCCGCGATTTTGCACGATATGTGCGACCACAAATATGTGTCCGACGAGGCGGCGGTCATCGGGGAGATGCGTGAGTATATGAGGGACTGGTTTACCGATGCGGAGTTTGATGTCATTCGATCCATCATTTCCACAATGTCGTATTCCAAAGTTATGAAGGTGGGGTTTCCGACGCTTCACGAATTTCAGACGGCATATCATATAGTGCGGGAGGCGGATTTGCTCGCATCCTATGATATTGATCGGTGTATTATTTTCGGGATGATTGTTGAAAAATTGTCATATACGACTGCATCGGAACGCGCAAAAGTACTGTTTGCGAATCGCGTCATGAGGTATCGAGATCACGAACTGTTTGTCACAGAATGGTCCAAGGCAAAATCACTGGAGCTACAAGGGGAACTGACGGTTCCCCTTTAACCCCTCCTTGTTTTGAAGCAATATACAGGATATGAAGGGAGGGGTCTGAGGGATAGCGCCTCCGGCTAGCGACTTCGTCTTGGACGCTGCGCGTCCATATGCGGCGTAGCCGCAACAACACCGGCTTCACCGGTACAAGATGAAAACTTCGCTTTCAAGAACCGCAGTTCCCCCATAAAGGGAGGGAGGGCGACGCCCCCTTTCTTTAAGTAGGAAAAACAATAAGTGTTGGAATTGTTTAGGAAGGCTGCATTATTAATAGGTTGAAATATTTTTTGGACATTTTATAAATGTCCAAAAATCATTTTCCAGACTTCAAAAATCTGGAAAATCACACTTCGCAGCATAATGCTTTGAAAACCAATTTTATGTGGATATTTTCGACAGCATATTTTTTTTGCGTTTAATTCTTACGTTTATTTTCTCGTCTTGTTGTATAGAATATTTAGAACCTTTTTCATGCCGAAAACTGCCGACAAATTTCATTGCGAAAAATGTGACTTTGCATGCTGTAAACAATCCAACTGGGACGCACATATATTGACACGTAAACATAATAATAGAATAAATTTGAACGAAAACATGCCGGAAAATGCCACACCATTATTCGTGTGTAAGAACTGCAGTAAGGTTTATAAAGCGAGAAATAGCCTATGGTATCATGAAAACAAATGTAAAAATGAACCAACAAAACGTGACACCCCACCACCCGACGAATCAATATATATGATTGTAAATAAATTGATATCAGAGAACCAAGACTTGAAGAAATTCATAATAGACCAAGCGAGCGAACACAAGAAAGATACACTAGATCAAGTCGCCGAGTATAAGAAGGAAACATTAGATCTGATTACACAGACGCTGGTATCCTATAAACCCACTGTAATACAGACCACGAACAACACACAAAATAATAAGTTCAATATAAATGTATTCCTCAATGAAACCTGTAAGAATGCGATGAACTTTTCGGATTTCGTAAAAAACATACAGATTACTTACGAAGACTTGGAGAACAACGCACAACTCGGCTTTGTAAATGGCATTTCAAAGATATTTTTAGATAACTTGAAACAATTGGATATTAGTGAACGCCCCATACACTGTACCGACGTCAAAAGAGAGACCATGTATATTAGGGATGATAACATATGGAAGAAACAAACAGACGATCAAATATTACAGAAGGCGATACAAGCAGTTTCCTATAAGAGTATGGGAAAGCTAGCTAAATGGAAAGAGGAGAACCCGGATTATATGAACGCTGATTCCGAGTTCTCTCAGAGGTGTCTAACCATCCAAAAACACACGTTAGCTGGAAGTGAACGTGGCGTTTACTATCCGAAAGTGATCCATGCACTAGCTAGGGAAACAACAGTCGATAAATAAGGAGGGGGTCTAAGGGGGACGCAGTCCCCTTCTTTAAGTAGTATTTCCAATAAGTGTTGGAATTGTTCGGGAGCCGTGCATTATTAATAGGTTGAAATATTTTTTGGACATTTTAAGAATGTCCAAAAATCATTTTCCAGACTTCAAAAATCTGGAAAATCACACTTCGCATCATAATGCTTTGAAGTATTATGTGAATAATTTTATCTTACAGCATACTATTTTATTTGCATTCGTCAAATTTGCTGGATTTTTTTGTTGTATCAATTTAGGGAAAACAAATGATTTCTGTATACAAATATAGATGCGAACCATGTGACTATAATACGTGTAGAAAATGTAACTGGAACGATCATATTCTTACCGAAAAACATAAACGACTGGATTTGTTATTTACGAACAAGGAAATCCAGCACGAAACATATAATTGCGAGTTGTGTGATGTTAAATGCTCTCATTTATCAATACTTAATCGCCATAAAAATACAATACGACATAAGAAAATGCTGGAAATGAATAAACCAGTTATAGATGATAGCCAACTTCTTCGCGATTTCATTATAGAACAAACCAGGCGATATGCGGAGAATGTTAATTCAGAGAACCAAGAACTCCGCAATTTCATAATAGAGCAATCCAAGCAACATGTAGCGAATATAAACGAGATTGTTGAGAAAAATGCCGAGATAATGAATAAGGTGGTCGAAACAATCAAACCCGCGAATACTACTATCAATCAAACAAACAACAATCAGCGATTCAATATCAACGTGTTCCTCAACGAAAAATGTAAAGACGCGATCAACTTCTCTGACTTTGTAAATAACATCCAGATATCCTACGAGGACTTGGAGAACAACGCCCGATTGGGTTTTGTGAACGGCATTTCTAAGATATTTCTAGATAACTTGAATCAATTAGATATTAGTGAACGACCCATTCACTGTACGGATGCCAAGAGAGAAACCATGTATATCAAAGATGATAACACATGGACGAAACAAATAGACGACCAGAAACTACAGAAAGCAATACAAGCTGTTTCCTATCGAAGTATGGGAAAGCTGGGTAAATGGAAACAAGAGAACCCCGATTACAATGATGCGGATTCCGAGTTCTCTCAGAGATGTTTGGTTATCCAAAAGAACACACTCGCTGGAGATGAACGTGGCGTTTACTATCCGAAAGTGATTCATGTATTGGCAAGGGAGACAGTTGTAGAAAAATAGGGGACACCAAGGTTTCCCCTAAAATTGATCTTATATTCGATCCTGTGGTAAATCAACACAAAAAACATGAACTCAGATCAATACAGCGCACTTTGGAGGAGTTCGGCACACGAGGCAGTGCCGTACACGGAAGATTTCCCAGAACCACTACTGGTATTTCCAGAAGTGATTGACGGCTCACTCGGTCAGGGCAAGGCAACCGAGATATCTATTCGCATTGTTATTAACGAGGCCACTAGAATCGGTGTTATGACCGTCACGGATAACGGGATTGGAATCGCCAATGAGCGTCGTCTGTTACAGTGGGCCGCGAAAGAGGCCACGGATAATATGCATCGGAACGGACATGGACTGAAGAAGAACCTCACGAAGTGGCATTCGGATTACGCAACTGCGAAGTGGAAAATTAAATACAGGAAGCGCGGCAAGAACCTACAGGTTATTTCAGCGCCGTTCCTTGGACCAGATACACTAGTCGACGAGATCGAATTTGATGAAGAGACATTGATGCCGCACGGGACTTCGGTCGAGTATGAATTTGCTGTGGATATCCTTGGAAACAGAATGAACCCAAAGATATTGTATTATAATATTCGCGAGATTGTTCGCACGCGGTATTCTAACGATAAATTGAGCGCAGTCAAGATCAACCTCGAAATTTCATCCGGCGACCTTAAATTGAGTGACAATAGCCATATAGATGGTACATTGAAATGGAAGTCGTTCCAGCAGACGGTGAAGGAGTCCGGAATTGTGGATACCCTATTGGATAACCACCGCGTGGAGATTGATGGAGGTTATTGGGTGTTAGATTTATATAGGATCAATATCAATGGCAACGAGACACCCATGAGACGGTTAAACGCCCAGGCGGAATTTCCAACCTATGGGAACAAGAACATGAATTCGTCGCGGGTCCACATATCCCTAGACGGGCGTATGATCGAGGCGATACCCGTATGGAAATTGGTGGCCGGGCGAGAATCGAATCACAACGACTTTAATGGTGTTATCGGTTTTGTAAATTTCGTACCGAATTCGCCAGATGATTTTCACAAGATGCCGATTCCTTGTACGACGAAGGTTAGCTTCTATGAACCAGGGGACGTATTTAAGAGGTTTACAGCGAATGTAGGGAAAGTTATTCACAGTAGTATCAAGTCGATGCCGCCGCCCACACCTAAAGCTCGTGTTCGGGTACCAGCGCCAGCACCAGCACCAGCTCCTGTTCCTCCGCCCATGTCGAGACAATCATCGGTTCGTCCGTCCGCGGTGAAAAATAAGACGGAGGAGGAAGAGCGCGCGGAGAGGAAGAAGGAACTCGCGAAGAGGAAGAAGGAGGAGGAGGATTTTGACAGGGACGATGATGACGAGCAGCCTGCGACAGGACCAACTCCAGCGAATAGTCCGATTCTGACATTTAGGCAGACTACTTCTGCAATTCAAGTACTAGAGAACAACAATATATTATATGCGATTCCTTATAAGTCGAACTACAAGACTACGGAGGAATATTACAAACAAACACTGGAACAGATCGGAATCGAGCGATTTAAGAAGTGGGCCGTAGAACAGGAACGAGTAAATCAACAGCTGAATTAACAAATCCTATTTCCGAATGATACATTTTTTTATCATTGTATTATAATGACATTGAATTGTAAGGTACTACACGAAACTATGATAGACTGTATGAATATGAATGATTATACATCGTTCGCCAAATGCGCGTTCATACATGAATTACTAAAAAAATATAATTGTCCTCCGCGCAGATAAACCGCGTGTTCCTTCTAGTTAATGCGTTCAAAATTTGTAGATTCAAAACAATATAAACAAGAAGTATCTCTAATATGATAATAATGAGCGGTACAGAAAAAGTATTAGAAATCCATAGCGTCCAGGTCTCGCCGATAAGGAATATGATTACTGCACTCAAGGATGTACTGACAGATGCGTCTATCACATTCACCAAGCAGGGGATGCGAATTATCAATTTCGACAAGACACATACTATTTTAGTCAATGTCCTGTTACATGCCGACCGATTCGAGAAGTATCGCTGCGATCCCGACAAGATCATTGTTTGTGCGAACACCCTCCACCTATTCAAGGTGATTTCCACAATGTCAAACGACGACACGCTATCCATTTATATTGACAAGGCCGACTACCATGATGGTATTGTGTCGCATTTGGGTCTCCAATATGATAACGGTGATATCAAGCAGCGCTATAATCAGAAACTCCGTCTGATCGAGCCCGATACAGAGGAATTCGTGGTCCCCGATGTCGAGTATTCCACTGTGATTAATATGCCGACCACCGATTTCCAGAAGATCATCCGCGATTTAACGGGTATTTCTGATAGGATTACAATTCAATCTGTTGGGAATGACCTGATTTTTTCGTGTGAAGGGGATTTTGCCAGTTCGCGCATTTTGCGCTCAGAATCCGGTGGATACATGGAGTTCATTAATAAACCTGACGCATCGGTCGTAGTCCAAGGCGAGTTCTCATTAAAGAGTCTGAGCCATTTCATTAAGTGCACGCCACTTTGCAGTCAGTTGGAACTGTATTTAGGAAACGACCTGCCGCTTATTGTGAAGTATGATGTCGCGAGTCTGGGTGAGATTCGGATGTGCTTGGCGGATTTGCCCTCGGCATAAAATAAAAATATACATATAGTATAAATGGCACGCAAAAAATCACGCAATAATCGTCGTAAAAAATCTCGCCGTAGTAGGCGACGACGTTTTGTTGGCGGAAACAAGCTGATAGCGTACGTAAAACTCAATGGAAACGCAAAATCTATATCATCAAGCCCTTTTACTATGAGATTACATTTTGCAAATGGTAGTGTGACATATGGTACTAGTAATATCGAAATCGGTACATATGAGAATATGATAAGTAAAGAAGGTGATGGTTCTTATATAGTCAACCCAATTAGATCAATCAATCCTGGTATGGAAGGAGCACCGTTTTATGGTGAAAAGGTAAACCCATCCAAAATAAAGGCATCAATTGGACCACCAGTTACGGAACAATCCACAAGTGTTTATGGTATGATGCCCGGCATAGACGCAGACCCAGGGACAAAGACCGAGCGACCCGCTGCTGAAAACTCCCTACCTCCGAAAAAGGACAGTGGCATATACGTTGACCCGGATGATTTTATCAACCGACAACCCGAAAAGGCAATTCCTCCACCGAACAATCTATACGATGACATTCGTGACTATCCGAATGCCATGAAATATTATCTCGGTCGATAATGAGTATTGAACTAGATTATATGATATTAACTTATCATATAATGATCTAAACCGACGAAGAATTTAATCCGCTCTGCGGATTAAATTCTTCGTGGTCAATGACCGATAAAGAGATAAATCCTAGCCCCGAAGGGGCGGATTTAAATCTTCAGTGGTTTAAACCGATGAAGATTTCAAATGGGACGCTTTCAGCGTCCGTTTGGAAACTTATCGGTCATAATCCTTAAGAAAAAAATGGATCTTCGTTCCATTTTAATTCTTCAAGGGTTTAAAACTCGGGCGCATGTGTCTTAAACAAGCACCCCTGTTTTTGTAAATTAGGAATATCGATGATCGTACCCGGATCCTGTAGACTGCAATTCGCCATCCATATTTTCACTATACAAAAACTCCGTTTGGGAGAAACGGTAATACCATTAATAAACTTGCTGTGCTGGCGGTCCACGCAAAGTGTTTCGCCGCACATGGCATAAAATAATGCCTTCCAAACCTCGTACACTTGTTTGTTAAGGACCTTAAATGAGAAACAGCCGCCGGTGCGATTCTTCGGGTCCTCCCACATCGGAGTAATTCCCGAGCGCATGGCAAATAACATCGAGAACTTCACAATATGATCTGTCAACCCCTCGTTGATCGCAATCGCATCCTCGACCGTGCTAATGTTACTCATAATGACCTTGTAACTTCCCAAGTCCCAGTTTTTGTCCTGTGGTAAATGGTAATACAGATCCCATTTACCAAGTAATTGGTTTGTATCCATTGTATCCCGTAGAGTATACTCAGATTATATCTTTATACCCTTTTTCTCATATTCAGTCCTGCCGATTAGAATATATTCACCCGCCGTCAATGTCACCATTTTGATTTTGGAATCCATGATAGATAAAACATACCGGTCGTCGAAAACGTATTTTTCTGGTTGGTATTGCAAACATCGTAATATGAAACCAGACGACAAAATTTCATTTCCTACTAAATATATCGCCGGGTCCAGTTCAATGACAATACGTTTTGCCATATCCGGATGGGTGTACTCAATACTGAGGAAATGTTTGCGAGATTTCTCGAATTCCACACCATAGTCCTTCTTGCCTTGTATGAATATGCGTGAAACTATCTTGTCGACATCACGCAGGAGTAATATACATTCGATACGCGCTGCATTTACTCCATTTGCGAGAATATTAAACGTACCTGCTAAATGCGGTAAGAATACGGGGTCGATTGGTATGTATAGTTCCTTTTCAGCGGTCCAAATACACATATAGGAATACGTCGGCTCAATCTTGTACTTTAAAGTTCTCGTCTTCACCTCATGTATGAGACAGCGAATCCAATAAACTATAAGACTGTTTTCCAGACAGTACATCCAGAATCTATATAGGTTTATTTGGATAATCGTATATACATGCATTAAATACAAGCCAATCATGACAACTGTCTCGTTCATGCTATATATATTATATAGAAGAGTTTCTATACTAATATACATAAAAATATATCTATAGTATAACCTATGACGAAATATAAGAATGGTCTTTTCATATTCCGACGGGACTTACGTATCAACGACAATATGGCACTACATCATGCCACACATGAATGCGAGAACGTGTATACCTGTTTTATATTCACGCCCGAACAAGTGGGACCAACCAATCAGTATCGTTCGGATAATGCCATTCAATTTATGATCGAGAGTTTGGAAGACCTGGCTGCGGATATCCATTCAGCCGGTGGCGAACTACACACATTTTATGGTAAGAACAAGGGTATAGTGAGTGAATTAATAGAGGTGCTCCAAATCGACGCCGTATATTTCAATCGCGATTATACACCATATGCGATCCTTCGCGACGACGAGATTTCCAAAGTGTGTAACAAACACAAAATACAGTGTTCTATGTATCAGGATTATTATTTGTATGAACCTGGAACTGTTTTGAATAAATCCGGTCAAGTATATAAGAAATTCACACCTTTTTATGATACGGTTCTCCCAATGTCTGTCGAACCGTCCGTCTCTACAAAGAAATCCACACTTCGTTCCCGCAAATCCAAGATCATCTTTTCACAGATACCCTTGTCGGGAGCGCGCCGATTATTGGTGAAAACGAACGATCAGGTTCTCGTACGTGGTGGGAGAACCGAGGGTCTGAAGCGATTAGCCAAAGTGAAAGAACTCGGTAAAACGTACGCCGAAACTAGGAATATTTTTGCAACCAATACGTCCTTGTTATCTTCTTATATTA
>Ga0214923_10005835_pt1 | contig 14094 bp, 13 predicted proteins | sample LL1510_MetaG_FD_177993 | JGI IMG/M metagenome (GOLD analysis project Ga0214923, IMG submission 177993) | Freshwater microbial communities from Lake Lanier, Atlanta, Georgia, United States - LL-1510 | ecosystem: Environmental > Aquatic > Freshwater > Lake | place: USA: Georgia | collected... | reverse complement strand
GTTTTGTTCTGGATGAAATGGGGTTGGGAAAAACAATTACGATGATTGGACTCTTCCTTTGTCATTATTTAAAACACACATTGATTGTTGTACCTCCTCTTTTGGTAGATCAGTGGTATGAACAAATATATCGTACTACAGGACATAAATCATTTGTATATTATGGAAATGATAAAAAAAAAACTACTATAGAAAAATTAAAATCAGAACCCTTTGTTATTACTACATATAATATTGCTTCTGTTAAAAATAATCTGCTACACAAAATGAAATGGAGTCGCATTGTTTTTGATGAAGCGCACCATTTGAGAAATTCAAATACTACGCGTTATTCTGGAATTAAACATTTACGCAGTAAAATTCGTTGGTTAGTTTCAGGTACTCCTGTACAAAATAGTATGAAGGATTTTTATAATTTATGTGCAGTCATTTTGATGCCTAAAAGTTTTTATAAAGAGTCAATGAATATGCAAATTATTGCAGAATTCTTTATTTTGAAACGTACAAAAAAACAAGTTGGAATTGAAATTCCTGAATTAATTCAAGAGAAAAAAATTATTGATTGGAAAAATACGAGAGAAATGGAATTATCTAAAAAAATTCACTCTGCTTTAAATTTTAATCTTACTGTTCGTTCTGATGATTTACAATCAAAAAATGTTATTTCGGATACACAAATTAGTATGTTACCTCTTTTGATAAGAGCGAGACAATCATGCGTGTATCCAAAATTGCTCGCTGATAGATTTAAACTTTTACATAAAAATGGTCTTTATTTAGATCCATCTTTTTACAAAGAAGCGTTGCAACATACAAGTAAATTAGATTTTGTAGTTGAAACTATATTGCAACGTAAAGGAAATGATTGCGGAAAATTAGTCTTTTGTCATTTTCATAGAGAGATGGACGAGATCGCTAACAGATTATCTGCAGGAGGGATGAACGTATCTATATTTGATGGGCGAACAACTCATGCAAAACGTCAAGAAATTTTGAAGGAAAAAAAAGAGGTTATTATATTGCAAATTCAAACTGGATGTGAAGGTTTGAATTTGCAAGAAAATTATAGCGAAATATATTTTGTTAGTCCACACTGGAATCCGTCTATTGAAGACCAAGCAATTGCAAGATGTCATCGTATTGGGCAAACAAAAAATGTTTTTATTAAAAGATTTGAAATGCAAAATTTTGTTGAACAAGAATTTTTGAGAGAAATTTTAACAATTGAAAATTATATAAGATTGACACAAGAGCGTAAACGATTAGTTATAAATAAATTTATTGAGAATATAGAATCTTCTGTTGATTTGTTACAGTAATTTATTATAAATTTATTTTTTTTGAGAGAATTTTTTCTTTAATATTTCATGATCTTTTTTTTGAATAATAAAAGGCATTTCTACTACATCTTCATTTCTTAAATTAATAAATTTATTTTTTCCATTATAAAACTCTATCTCTCCGCTTTCATTTATGTAAATAAATGGTGGAGTATTTATTTTTAAATCTATTATGTTTTTTTTTGAATTTAATAATTTTATTTTTTCGCTGTTATGTTTTATACTAATAAAACATTCAATATATTGTGTTGTTTTTTTCCAACTTTTATTAACTTTGGCAACTTTATATATTTTTAATTTGTGTGTATTTTTATCAAAAGTTGTAAACGATTTCATGGTTTCAATTGTTTGATTAATAGTTGATTTTGGTATTCCTTGATTTAATAAATTTAAACTCATTTTAATTTAATTATTTTTTTATTTTATAATTTTATTTAATTCAATTTTTTTATAATTTTAAATAAAATTGAAATACTTTTTTATTATATTAAAAATAACATTAAAATAATTATCATAATGTCTTGTGAAAAAATTGAAATTGTTATTGATAAGATGGAAATGAATGTTTCTACTGTAAAGCAAGAGAATATGCATCATTTAGAAATCCCGTTGTACTATATTTTGCCGGTACATGTTAATAATGATGATGTTATATGCAAAGACTTTGATTTGCTTCGTGCAAATTTAGCGGCGACAAAAAAGAGGGTTAAAAAAATGGAAATAAAACCATTAAAAATAGTAGAAGACTTTGTTTGCGATATGGTTTGAGATTAGTTAGTATAATAGATAGAGATATACTGTAGATACTGTATAACTCTATCATATTGTTGTATACAGTTAAATATACACTCTATTACTCTATTTGAGAGAATAAAAACTATAAAAATTTTTTTATTGCAAGAGATTATATCATCAGCAGCAGCAGCAGCAACAACAACAACTAGGCAGCAGCAGCAGCAGCAACAGCAACAATAATATGACAAAATTGTATGCTTAAAGAATTCCAAATTATAGACAAATTTGAATTCAAATTTTACATTATATCTGTTACAAATTTAAATACGCAAACGCATTTAGGTGCGTCCAATTAGATACGAATTTGCAGTTTTATAGGGATATTAATACCAGGAAAAAAACTGCTAGCTATTACTTACTAATATAAGTGAAAGTTAGTTATTATGTAACGCTTCTTTCAATTCATTCTAATTAAATTTAAATTTAAAGTTAATTTTAATTAAATCAAAATGCTAACTACTCTAGTTACTTAATTAAAGATAATATTTAAAACTCGGATCTCCTGTAATATGCTGTAATACTTTGTTCACCGTATCTTTTTCTCTCTTTTCAAGAAGAGCATCTCTTGTCGGCAAATAATACTTGTAACTGCGGTAATTCATAAAATTGCTAGGTCCAATAATGTAGTTTACTTTTGATGAATTAACATCTGTATATTCATAAAACATCGCATAAGCAGGAACATGACCATTTTCTGGTACAATCTTCTTGAAAATCGCCTTTAATTTCCGAGTGTATCCATATTTCTTCTTAATAATTTCAATCGCCATATTTGTAGATAGAGTGTTACTCATATCAATATAATATGTCTGGTTCGGTTGTAAATCTCTGAATTTAATTTCAATCATTGTCTTCATGTATGAATTTTATTAAAAATAAAAAAGTATTTCAATTTTTTATTTTCTGCGCTTATAAGAATACTACTAAAAAAATATATAATGTATTATAAAATATAATTACTTCATTCAATCAATTTTTCGGTTCATTCTAATTAAATTTAAAGTTAATTTTAATTCAATCAAAATGCTAACTAATTTAAATACTTAATTCAATCAAAATGCTAACTAATTTAAATACTTAATTAAATATATTTAAAACTCTGATCTCCTGTAATATGCTGTAATACAGCGTTCACTGTCTCTCTCTCTCTCTTTTCAAGAAGAGCGTCTCTTGTAGGCAAATAATACTTATAGTTGCGGTAACACCCAAATGCGCAAGAACCGTAGTTGTAGTCAACCTGAGACGAATTAATCCCTGTATATTTATAAAACTTAGCATGTTCAATATTATCATAACTTGCTGGAATAATCCCACAAAAAATCGCCTTTATTTTTGACTTGGATTTATTTTTATGGAGATATTTAAATTCAGGTAGAGTAAATATTTGACTCATACTCATGTCAATATAGTAGGTTTGTCCAACCTGTAAATCGTTTGGTTTAATTTCAATCATTTACTTTTAATTGTTGTTAATTTGATTATACAACTTGTAATAAAATCAACAAGTATTTCAATTTTTTATTTTCTACGCTTATAAGAATAACTACTAAAAAAATATAATTATGGTAGTGGAGTGACATTTGAATTCAAGATACTGTTGACATTGTTTGTTACGACCCCTACCAACTTGCAAATTGCTTACATGTGAGAAAACAGTAAAAAAATTTTTTATTAAACACTTATTAAAACACTTATTAAATCCTTATTAAACACTTATTAAATCCTTATTAAACACTTATTCTTCATATTCGTCTTCTTCTTCCTCTTCGTCGCTTGAATTGTCGTCTTCTTCAAAATCAATACGCTTTTGCTCTTCGTTCCACTTGCCGAGTTTTACTAGATTTCCATCTGCTTTGTATTCTGCATAATCATATATAATCCCGCTTTTTTTTGACTGCAAATAGCGTTTATCCTTGTAGGTAATCGCCTTGCATACGTCTTCTTCTTCTTCATCATCAGAATCGTCGTCAGATACTGTTTCCTCTTGTTTTTTCACTTCCTTTTCTGCTTTTTTCGCCGCTTCCTTCGCCGCTTTTTCTGCTTCTTTCGCTGCTTCCTTTTCTGCTTTTTTCGCCGCCTTTTCTGCTTCCTTCGCTGCTTCCTTCGCCGCCTTTTCTGCTTCCTTCGCTGCTTCCTTCGCCGCCTTTTCTGCTTCCTTTTCTGCTTTTTTCGCTTCCTTCGCCGCCTTTTCTGCTTCCTTTTCTGCTTTTTTCGCTTCCTTCGCCGCTTTTTCTGCTTCCTTTTCTGCTTTTTTCGCTTCCTTTTCTGCTTTTTTCGCTACTTTTTCTTCATCATTTTCTGCTTCATCTGACGACTCTTCATCAGAGGAGTTGTATTTCCCTGCATTAACGTTTGCCGCAATATCTACTAAAGATGCGACATTGAACGAAAAGATGTCTTCGTTCTCTCCTTCAATGACTAAGGTCTTGTTTTTCTTTGCAGGACGTCCTTTTTTACCTGTGGTTGTTTTTTCTGGTTTTTCCGCGGTTGACTTTGGTTTTCTGCCCCGTTTGCTAGAAATCGCCGTGAAATGAATTTCGTTTATTTGAATGTTACGCTTTTCTGCTTCAGTGCGTACTTGTTCTTCGCTAATATTTAATTTTTTTATTGCTTTCAGAAATTCTACTGGTTTACGCCCTTTAGGGTCTACGTACTCCATGATACCAACTGCTTGACGGTCTTGAATTGTACCGTATTGTGGGGTATTCTCGCCTTTTTTTACCATAGTTGCGTTGCAACTTACGCAGTAAGGAGAACCGGATTCATTTTTATTTTCGCACTGTGTGTATAAACCGTAGTTCTTTTCTAGTGCATTGCAGCATAAGGGGGTTGATTCTCCGTTGTAGGGTAAAGGAATCGCTGTTTTTGTGCGTTTATTCACGCTTTTATCTTTTTTTGACTTTTTTTTATTTTGAACTGTTACCATATCCAGACCTAAATCACGGATTGCTGTTTCACCATCAAATCCATAACGAGTTGCACACTCATTCACTGCAATCTTCGCTAGTTCTTTAGCGGTGTTTAGCATCATTTTGTTTAATTTTGTTGATAACACGACTGATAAACCTTGTACCGATCTTGTATCATACTCCATTGATGATACTTCATCATTCATTGCGCTCACGTTTGTTAACATTGATGTCATTTTAACTTGATTTGTTATGCTATTTTTTTTTATTTTTACAAGTATTTCAATTTTTTTTATTTTATATTTGATTTTGCTGTTACTAAAAATTTATTTTTTTTTATATATTAACCATTATTCTCTCTAGAAATTTTTTTTAAAAGAAAAATTTACTCTTCTATTTTTATTTCCGAGAGAATTTTGATACAGTTTAATGAAACTATATATACACTATTATATAGTTTCATTATTATATATTATATAAAAAACATCAAAAACTATGTATTTTATAATAATACTTACTACAGAATACTTACTACAGCAGCAGCAGCAGCAGCAACAACAACAATCGCTTACAGAATAGAACAACAATCGCTTACAGAATAGAACAACAATCGCTTACAGAATAGAACAACAATCGCTTACAGAATAGAAACCAGAATTGATTACAGAATCGTTTACAGAATCGTTTACAGAATAGAACAACAATCGTTTACAGAATATAAACCAGAATTGCTTACAGAATAGAACAACAATCGTTTACAGAATATAAACCAGAATTGCTTACAGAATAGAACAACAATCGTTTACAGAATAGAACAACAATCGTTTACAGAATAGAACAACAATCGTTTACAGAATTGAAACCAGAATTGCTTACAGAATTGCTTACAGAATAGAATCACTATGTTAAATTTAAATTAAAATTTTTCGGTTTATTTATTATTATTTTTTTATTTTGCTTTTTTTTATTTAAATTATTTAAATTATTTAAATTATTTTTCGCGGTTTCATGTTCTATTTTTTCTTTTATATTCTCTCCGCTTTTTGCTTTGAAAAATAATTCACATCTTTTTTTACTACAATTTATACAATAACAATTATTATCTATATAATGTCTTTTTTGAATATCATTTATATATTGGTTTTCTAAATACAAATTTACATAAAAATTATACTCTTCTTTACTATATCCTACATAATCATCTACTACTATTAATGACCACTTTTTTATGTATTCGCTTTTTTCGCTTTCTGAATTGTAAAAATGAAAATATTTGCAATTTTTTATTATTTCTAAGTAATTCAATGGTAATTTATATTCTGATTTAAACTTTTTATATAAAATATTTATCTCCTTACTATCTGTACTATAATCATTTATCAAAACAATGTCTGTTTTAAAAATATTTGATAAAATTTTTCCCCAAATTGATGAATCACATAAACGCAATTTTATATATTTTATATTATTTATTATCTGCAATGTGTATTTATTTTCAAAATCAAAAGGTATTGGATTTTCAATATTATACTTATCAAAATAATGATCACCATTTGACAAATGAGTAAATAAATTATTAAAACGTTTGTATATACGATTTATATTATATTTATTTATGTTTTCACATGTATTATTAAAATGATAACAATCTATTTTTTCAAAAAATTCTGACATCTTTCTTTCTATCGGTAATCTATAAACATCAATTACATAAACATTTTTACCTTTTTCATTTAAATAATTAATAATTTCATTAATAGTAACATTTTTTATTCCTGTTAAAACATTTAACATAGTTTCATCATGAATATGAATTATATTATAACTTTTTCCTAAAGAAATACGTAAAGATGTAACTAAAGTTGTTGATCCTACTTTTGGTGGAGTGTAAATAAATATATAATTATTACTATCATTTTTAAAAAGTTTTTCTATATGTTTTTCTATGTTTTTATTTTCCATTAAATTATAATTGAAAAATAAAAAAGTATTTTAAATTTAAATATTTAATGTTTATTTTTTTTTGTTTTTCTATGTTTTTTTTTTAATTTATTTTTTTTACTTTTTTTACTTTTTTTCATATTTTTACAAATAGGACATTGACAGTTTTTTTTATGTCCATTTTTTTTTCTTTTACCACCTGTTTCTATTTTTTTTCCCATATTGTCATCATCTAGTTCAATTGTTTCTCCTTTTTCTTCTTTAGGTTTAACTTCTGTTTCACTGTCACTGTCTGAATCGCTATAAATATCTATGTCACTATCACTATCACTGTCACTGTCACTGTCACTGTCACTGTCACTGTCGCTGTCACTATCACTATCACGTTCATTATCATTTTTCTTATTAATTTGTTTTTTAATTTTGTAATCATTGTCACTATCACTGTCATTTTCATTATCATTTTTATTATTAATTTGTTTTTCAATTTTGTCATCAATATCACTATTATCATTAGTAACTTCCGAACCACCTTTCTTTTTTCTTGAATTTTTCATGTGTTTACAAATAATACATTTACAATTTTTTTTATGACCATTTTTTGAATTTCTTTTTACATAATTTTTTTTTGAATATTTGCGATTTATTTTATTTTTTATATTTTCACAAATATGACAAGTACAATTTGATTTATGACCATTTTTTTGTTTTTTGCTAAAGATTTTATATTCTTTACTTTTACTCATTTATATAATATATCTATATAATATATTTATAAATTATTTTTTATAATAATTTAAAAACAATATACATAATTTAATTATGTCATATCAAGTTAATAGTTATGATCTTATTCCAGTCGGAACTGTACTTTCTTATGCAGGATTTACACAACCAAATAACTGGTTAGTATGTGATGGTACAAGTTATTCAATAACAACTTATCAAAATTTATTTAACGTTATTAGTAATAAATATGGTGGAGATGGTATAAGTACTTTTTGTGTACCAAACTTAATAAATAGAGTAATTAGAGGAGTGGAGATAGATACAACTCCTCAAATTTTGGGTTCAGATAATATTACTATAAGTACAGATAATTTACCTTCTCATTCTCATACTTATCAAGATGTTGCTTTTATATGGGGGGGTGGAGGAGGAAGCACATTTAACAGTGCAACATCAGCAAACGGTACTGATAATAATCAATCATTGAATATTAATTACCGTGTGCAAGACTCAGGAGGTAATTATGCGGGTAATCCATCATTTGCTTGTCCACAAGAAGGACCACAACCTCCTAATTATGACTTGTATACAGGTAGCGTTGGTAGTGGTTCTTCAATTAGTATTCTTCCAAGTTGTCTGACAATGACGTACATAATAAAGTATTAATATACTAAATATATACATTTAATATACTAAATATATATATTTATAAAAAATAAATCTTTACAAAGAAAAATAATAATACAACTAATGTAAAATTAATTTTTATTAAATTATAAAATTATTTAATTATGCAACACTTTGTTGTAAAGGTTCTTTACTCTTTACACTTTTTTTATTTACTAATTTCCATTCTTCATCTCCATCTCTGGGTCCTTCACCTCTAGATTTAGGAACATTAGATTTAATGTTTTTTTTAAACACTTTTTTTTGTTTTGAAACTACCTCATCATGTTGATCTTCTTCACTTGGTTCATTATTATTTTTTGATGTTTTATATTCTGTACGCGCCAATTTAAATTCGTGTCTTGTTTCACATAGCAACTTTCCTCCTTTAATACCACTAATGTTACAAGCATGAAATTCATGAGGTCCTGTAGTAGGTTTTAATAATTCAAACTCAACATACTCTCCTTGAACTAAATATTTGTATTGTGAATTATCTACATAAATTGAACTATGATGAGCGAAAATATCAGAACCAGATTTTTCTCCATCAGAAATTGTAATAAACCCATAACCGGTCTTGTTATTAAACCACTTTACACGCCCAATTAAACGCTCAGTAGAACCTGAAGTTGTAACATCATTTGTGTTTGATGACATTTTATAATCTATATATTTTGTTATCTTTATATCATTTTGAAGATAATTTATTATTTTCATTATTATAATATATTATATGATATATATGTGTTAATGCAAAATTATCTAAATCTTCTGTTTTTTTTACATTAATATCATTTATATTTATTGTTTCAAAATTATATAATTTTATATTATGATGTTTTATATAATCATTAATTGGTTTAAGTTCAATATTGTTATTTTTTTTTAACAATTTATAATCTATTTTATTTTCAATAATAAATTTTTTCATATAATTAAATATTAATACAGCAATTAATTTCATTTTTGAATCATTTTTTTGAGTTGATTTTTCATTTACTATATGAAATACATTGTATACAGTTTCTATAAATTTTAATAAATCACAATTATTTTCTTTTTCAATATTATTAACATTTAAATTATCGGTTGATTCATTTTTTATTATTTTTTCATCCATTATTTACTTATATATTATAATAAATCTAATTTTTTAACTAAATTATTAATAATAAAAGAATAATTTGGTTTTTCATCAAATAATAAATTTCTAACATAGTTCATGTATTCAATAAAAATATCAGGTAATTTTTCTGTATTAATTATATTTTTTTTCTCTTCTATTATTTTATTATTTTCTAATTTACAATCCATATATTGCCAAGGAAGAAAATCTAAATAAAAATAAATAAGCATGTATCCCAATGATTCTAAATCATCTCTTCTGCTTAATTCAGTGTATTTATGTGCATTTATACTTGCATACATATAACTACCAATTAAACCATGTGTATTTTTTATTGATATATGCTTATCATTTTCTATATATGTTTTGCAAAACCCAAAATCAATTATATATAAATTGTTATTATTATCAAACAAAAAATTATCTGGTTTAATATCTCTATGAATCAAACTTTTTTCATGAATCATTTCTAATAATTGAATAATTTTAATACCAATTTTTAAAATTAAAGATAGAGAGAATTTTTGCAGTTTATTTTTTATTTCTTGCAACGATTTACCTAATAAATTAATTACCATATAATAATTTTCATCATCTTTACCAAACCATTTTATATTAGGTATACCTTTGTTATTATTTAAATACTGATATATGATAGATTCATTTTTTAATAACTTATGATTTGTTTTAATATTTTCTACTTTTATTGCTACAAATTCTTTTGTTCGTATATTTTGTCCTTTATAAATAGAACCAAATGAACCATTACCTATTTTTTCTATTAATAAATATTTATTATTTATAATCATTATAAATAATGAATAAAAGTATTTAATATTTTATAAAAAATTATTAAAAATTTAATATATATATGGTTATTATATGTAAATATAAAACAATAAACTGATGAAAAATTAATAAAATCTTACCTATTTTTGTTACTGGATTTAATCCACTTATTCCTATACTACATTGAATAGTTGTACTTAATAATAAATAATCAATCCATGAATCATGTATATGTTTATCACCATAATCAAACTCATTATCAAAATGTTTATATAGAAAAGTAAAAAAAATAATACATATTAATTGAAAAAAAGCAGTTTTTAATATTCTTTGCATATATAATTAAAATATATTTTATAATTTATAATACAATGTTATATAATTTAATAATTTATATAATTTAATAATTTATATATACAAAGATTGATTAGTAACAACATATTTTAATGTCATTCCTTGAATTTCTTTTAATTTACTTAACAAATTTATATTTCCTATCATTTCAGCAATTTTTTCCATTTCATTTGCAATATTGTTAATTTTTAAAAGTGCTTTTACAAATTCACCTAAAAATATTTCTTTTTCTTTTAATATACTTTGTAATACCAATTTGCATTCATCAACATTGCTACTATGACACCATTCATTTAAATAATTTAATAAATCATAATGTATATTATAATCAGATCCACTATTAATATTATTTAAGTCTTCTTTTTCCTGACATTCTAATATTATTTTATTTATTTCTTTAATTACATCATGCAAAACAATATCATTTGTTTGTGGATTTATATCTTTTAATTCATCTTCTACTTTTATGTTTGTAAAACAACTAAATAAACATACTAATTGTTTAGATGATAATTTGTCTAATAATTTATCTTCTATTACTTTTCCAAATACTAAACAAGGCAATTCTTTCAATTGACCAGTTATTTTTCCTTTTAGTGTCAATTGAATGACAGATCTATTTTCAAAATCACCTTCAATTAATTGATTATCTTTTAAAATATTAAATACAATATTTACATTTGTTTCAATGTATTTTTCTAATGTATTATATTCGTTATTTAAAGGAATTAATTCATTTTTTTTATATATTATTGATTGATATGTTTTCTTTTCATTTTCAATAAATTTATAATTTTCAATTATTTCTTGCAATTGTTTTTCAACATCTTTACGTTGTTTGTTTACTACATTTAACCGTTTTTCTTGCAATTCAATATATTTTTTTATTATATTAATTGGTGTTTTAAACCCATTTAAACATAATTTAATATTATCTAATTCGCAATTTAAAGAAGAAATTTTATTATATACTTCTTTTTGTTGACAAGTTAAATCATTTGTTATCATACTTTTATTACTAAATGATACAAAATCAAAATCACCAATTTCAATTAAATTTAACAATAAATTATAAGATATTTTAAATTTAGAAACAAGTGTTTGAGGTTTACCATGCATCATTTGTTTGTATGATATAGAATCTACATTTCTAAACAAATTGTTCAAATGAATAACATGTCCAACTTTATCTAAACCTAATCTACCTGCTCTTCCTGCTGCTTGTACATATTCGTGACCATGTAACATTCTTAATGATGTTCCATCATGTTTATTAATATCTGTAAAAATACAAGTTTTAACAGGTAAATTTAAACCAATAGCAACAGATTCTGTTGCAAAAAGTAGTTTTATATATCCTTTTGCAAAAAATATTTCTACGATTTCTCTCAAAATTGGTAACATTTTAGAATGATGTATTGCAATTCCTTTTTCCAAAAGTGTAACCAAATTAATATATTCAGGTAAATGAAAATATTCTTCAAAATTTGGTATTTTCTCTCGTAATATTTGGTCACAATCTTTTTTTACTGTATAAGGAATTTTGGAATCAAATTCTAATAGATTTGTAGTAATTTCTTTTGAAAACAATTCAATTTGTTTTATAGAAAACATATAACAAATTGCTGGTGTCATTTCATTTTCTGTTAAATATTTTGTTACTTGATTTAATACATGTGTTTTTTTTATTCTAATATTATTTTTCTCAAATAAATCTAACATTTTTTTCATTTTAAAGTATTGTTCTTCGTTAAATTTACCTTTTGAATCTTGAATAACAAATGGTTTATTAGTTATTTGTTTGATTTCTTCATGAACTGTTTTATCTTTTATTGCTTTAAATATTCCTTGATTTGTTGTAATAAAAGAATAATGTGTCAATGGAACTGCTCTATCCTTTTTAGATGTTAAATAAACAATTTTATCATTTTCTTGTACAACATTCTCTCCTTTTGTTTCTAACCAATAAGCGAACTGTGCAGGATCATCTAATGTAGCAGATAGTCCAATCATTTGAACGTGTTTTGGCAATAACATAATACTATTTTCCCATACATGACCTCTGCTTGCATCATTAATATAATGTATTTCATCAAAAATAACACATCCCAACTCAGTATAAATATCCATTTCAAATGAAACAGAAGATTGAATATTTGTTGAATTACTTTTTACTTGATATAATTTGTTCAATAAAATTTCAGTAGTCATAATTAATACATTTGCATCTGGGTTTGTTTTAATGTCTCCTGTAATAAGTCCTACGCTAATATGTGGATATTTTTGAGAGAAATCGTAGAATTTTTGATTACTTAAACTTTTAATTGGAGAACAATAGATTGTTTTTTTGCCTTTTGAATAAAAAAAATCTAATGCAAATTCAGCAGGTAAAGATTTTCCTGAACCTGTTGGTGCAGTGACTAATACATGATTTCCTTCAACAATACTTTCAATCGCCCACTTTTGAAAAATATGTAATGGATATTTAAATTTATCAAAATGTTCTTTATATTTCGTTTCATTTTCATTTGGATAATTAGTTATAGAACATACTTTTACCATTATGTATATTAATAATTTTATGTTTAAATTATTTCTTTAAATATAAAAATGTTATCTATATTATATTATCTAATTATATTATCTAATTATTATATATAATGTCAAAAACATTAGCATTAATAATAAGATCACATGGTAGTATATTAACAAATTATTTACCTGAAACAGATATAAGTAATATACTAAGAATTATTCCTTTATCTGCATTTAATATTGAAAATTTACAGATTATTTCATTAGCAAAATTAGGAGGTGTATGTTATGGAGATCCAAAATTAGGTGAATTTATAAAACAAATATCTAAATATTACAAAGACCATCCAAAAACAACAGAAGAAAAGATTAAAGAAGTATTTTTAAATCCTATGCCTCCGCCAAAAATAAAAAGATTAACATATAGTTTATTTGGTGACAGTTTTAATCCTGAAATAATTACGGTACCTAAATTTTTTTTAGAAAAATTGTATACTCCTTATGATAAAGATAGTGGTGTATTTATATTTTCAACTGATTTTTCATCATTTACATTTGATGAAATAGATAAAATTAAAACAATTTTACAAGGTTTAACAAATCAATTATTAGATATTGATCCAGAAACAAACAATCCAAGAGTTAATCCAGAAACTAATCAACCAACTGGACATCTTTTTAGACATCAAATTTTTGAAAGTTTAAAAGAATTTAGTATAAATAATTTAATTTTAATAGATCTTACATGTAACGCTTATACGCAAACAAATCCTGATTATCCATTAAATGCTACTATTGTTAACTGGTTAAATGGTTATTTAACACAACATAATCTTAGAGGGGGAAAATATAAAAAAAAACTCAGAACAAAAAAATGCAAAAGAACAAAAAAATGCAAGAGAACAAA
>Ga0214923_10005833_pt1 | contig 14096 bp, 15 predicted proteins | sample LL1510_MetaG_FD_177993 | JGI IMG/M metagenome (GOLD analysis project Ga0214923, IMG submission 177993) | Freshwater microbial communities from Lake Lanier, Atlanta, Georgia, United States - LL-1510 | ecosystem: Environmental > Aquatic > Freshwater > Lake | place: USA: Georgia | collected... | reverse complement strand
CCAAAAAGCCATCGGTGTTGTTCGTGTGCGTGCACAACGCAGGGCGGTCGCAAATGGCGGCAGGATGGGTGCGTCACCTCGCGCAAGACCGAGTTGATGTTTATTCGGGTGGTTCAGACCCAGGCAAGCACCTAAATCCAACCGCAGTTGAAGCGATGCGCGAAGTTGGTATTGACATTTCAAACGAATTTCCAAAACCGTTTGCCACAGAAATAGTCCAAGCAGCCGACGCCGTCATCACGATGGGTTGCGGCGACACCTGCCCGATTCTTCCTGGTAAACGCTATGAAGACTGGGTGCTCGAAGACCCAGCAGGCCTAGACATCGAAGCAGTGCGAAAAATTCGTGACGAAATTCGCCGACGTGTCGTTGAACTTCTCAACGATCTCGGAGTCGACATCAAGTGAATTTGACACGAAGACTCGCTGCAGAGGCACTCGGCACCGCGCTGCTGATCATTTCGGTTGTCGGCTCGGGCATCATGGCAACGAATCTCACAGACGATGTCGCACTGCAACTTCTCGCCAACGCCGGCGCAACGGTCGGCGCGCTGATCGCACTCATTTTGATGTTCGGTCATATCTCAGGCGCGCATTTCAACCCTGTGGTCACTGCCGCAACTTGCATTTTCGACGCGAGACCATGGCGCGAGTTGCTGCCTTATGCAGTTAGTCAAACAATCGGCGGCATTATCGGTGCGGCAATTGCCAACTCAATGTTTAGTCTCGACATTCTCGGACCATCGACAAAAATTCGCGAGGGCTCTGGCATCTGGCTCGGCGAGATTGTCGCCACTGTCGGTTTGTTGCTTGTAATTTTTATTATCGCTCGTGGTCCGCGACCCGAATCGGTGCCGGTAGCCGTTGGTGTGTGGATAGGCGGTGCCTATTGGTTCACGTCATCGACATCTTTGGCTAATCCCGCCGTGTCGATCGCCCGAAGTTTTAGCGAATCTTTCGCGGGTATCGCGCGCGAGTCAGTGCCAATGTTCATTGTTATGCAGATAATCGGCCTCGTTGTCGCCATTTTCATTTTGTCGGCGTTCATCGAGCGCAGTGCTCTTCGGTAACTAGTCCGCCTAGCATCCTCTTGAGCCCCCGTAGCTCAGTGGATAGAGCGACGGTTTCCTAAACCGCAGGTCGCATGTTCGATTCATGCCGCGGGAAGTGGGCACTGAGTTTTCACTATTTGAAATTGCCAAAGAGCCGTTTATCTCAAATTGGCTTCAGAGTTTAACTCAATTCATGCTTCTAGCCGAGCAAAAAGTTCAGCACGCAAAGTCAGAAATTTCAGACATGGGGTAATGTAAAGTTCTATGATGTTTAAAAAGCAAATTATCTTGGCTTTGCAGTCATGGTCAGCGATTAGGAATCGCGACAGATCTATTAAGCAAAAACTTATCACTCTTTTTAAGCACGCTGTTTTGATTCTAAAGAAGTTGAAGCGATTGCGAATCGGACTTAAGCCGAAGCAACCTAGTTTCAGCGGTTGGGGGATGACATCTAGGCACTATTTACCTTGGGAGGATAAAAATCTTACCGATCTAAGTGGCGTCAATTTTGCAAGAGCTAACAAATTACTCAAGAGCAAAGTCGAAAGCAAAGAGTTTGTTTTAAGTCAGGTCGATAATGAAAATCTTTTGATTCTCGGAAAAGACGAACAAGGCAAGAAAATTGGTACTTATTCGAATTGGCTTACAAGTCTCTCTTGGCGTCACTACATCGTTTATTGGACAGCAATGTATGCAGCCCGATTTTCTAATTTTTCAAAACTAAACCTTGTCGAGGCTGGTGTTTGTGACGGGTTGACTATTAATTTCGCAATTTCTGCCGTGAAAGATGAGATGGGTGAAAATTTTGATTTTGAGGCCTATCTCTATGACGCTTGGGAAGGTATGAAGGTGGAAAATCTCACTACTCAAGAAAAAGCAAGAAAAGGGAGATATTCTTACCTTTCGCTTGAAAAGACAAAATCAAATTTGAAAGAATTTGAAGACCAGTGCAGTTTTGTTCAGGGTCATATACCTGATGTCTTCGTTGAACATTCAGGCCCAAGTGAGTTATCTTGGCTACATATTGATTTGAATTCATCATTTCCGACTCTCAAAACTCTCGAACACTTTGTTCCAAAACTCCTACCAGGTGGTGTTGTCCTATTTGACGACTATGCACATAGAGGATTTAGAGAGACCAAAGAGGTGGCAGATAGGTATTGCTCCCAAGTGAAAGGCTTGCTTTTGCCATTTCCGACTGGGCAGGCAGTTTTTTTCAAACACTGAATGGAATAGTTTACAGATAAGCAACGTTCCTTGATTTAGTGAACCGCATTTCTGACTCTGAATCCTGTCATTCAAATTTGGAAAACGCAATGGCAGCAGATTAATAGTCAAGCGAAAAATTTCTCCTGTTGTGCGGCGAGTAAAGACCGTGCAGTTAGCACCAAAATTCGAGAGGTGGTTTTAGATCGTTGATAAACTTTGAATTATTCATAATTCAGGAAAAATCCTATTTACGGCGGTGGTTTTGACAGGTGGACCTCCACGGTCAGAAAAAACCGCCCGCGCCTTGAAAGCATTGAACGATCAAAGCTTTGGTGGGCTTCAGAAAATTTTGATCAATAATGCAAGGTCAGTAGAAGAAATCAAACAACTTCGAGCCAGCGGTGATTTGACTGACGAGTGGGAGGTGATCACGTTTGAAACTTCCGAATACATTCCAGGTGACTACGGTTCAGTTTGGAGGGTCCCTGGTAATCGAGCTTTGGACAAAGCGGCTGGACGATATATTTTTTTCCAATCTGACGATGATTTTTTGGCAGTTGATTTTTTCTCCAAGATGGCTTCACTTTTCGAAAAACACCCTCATGCAGTTTGTGCTGTCGGACTACCCGTTTATTACAACTGGTTGACTAATGAAAAATTTTTGAAGCCTGGCAAGAGGACTTGGATGAACCGTCCGACCATTGAGTCCGGTCGAGAGCTACTTTTTAAGCAGCTTGCGGACGCAAAATATTCAAACAATTGTCTTTTCTCTTTTGTAATGGAGACATCAAAGGTCAGGGACGTGCGGGATTCATTGTTTGAGACAGGCTTTCCGGACCATAACTGTTTACTTCAAATAGGTATTCGTGGTTCAGTTGCTTTTGATAAATCAGCTGAAATGTATTGGGGCGTCCACCCTGGGCAGGACAATCACAGTTGGCGACGCGAGAATGTTTTGCGAGCTTCTTTTGGGAATTTTTATGACGAATGTATGAAGATTAATTTTCCCGTAATGAAGAAATTCGTACCCGATTGTCAAAGAGAGCTGTTTGCGGTTCAGGAAAGTTTCAATACTTTTCTTTCTCATCGATCGTCACAAATCATTTTTGACAGACTTTTGCAGAAAATTGGGCTGATACCTGTTCCTAAAGACTTGATTGGAGAGAGGATTAACGTAAAAGGGCACTTGGCTTTAATGCGGAGAGTACCAAGCCAATCGCTGTTGACAATTCTCGACGTTTCAAAGAGGGCGATTCGTGGGGCGTTGAGGAAAATTTTTCAGTGAAATTGGTGTGTGGATAGGCGGCGCCTATTGGTTCACATCATCGACATCTTTGGCTAATCCCGCCGTGTCGATCGCCCGAAGTTTTAGCGAATCTTTCGCGGGTATCGCGCGCGAGTCAGTGCCAATGTTCATTGTTATGCAGATAATCGGCCTCGTTGTCGCCACTTTCATTTTGTCGGCGTTCATCGAGCGCCAAACGTCTAACTGACGAGTTTTTTCAGCCCCGCAACTTCAGCAAGTTCGACAGGCGAGTGCTGTGAACTTCGACCAATGCCCATATAGGTAATCGGTGTTGCGCTGAAATCTTGATCATGCCATAAGTTGCGCCCGTCGATTATTAAAAATTCTCGCATGTTGCGCACCAAGCGATCTATTTTGAGATCGCGAAATTGTTTCCATTCGGTTACCAAGAACAGAACATCTGCATCAACCACTGCTTCATATGGGCAGTCAACAATTTCAAACAAGTTTGGTGCGATGCTGCTGAACATTGGCAGCCACGAAACCAGCGGGTCGTGAGCGACAACGCTTGCGCCCTCGGCAAGCAGACGTCGTATCAATGTCAGCGCTGGGGCATCGCGAATGTCATCGGTCTCAGGTTTAAACGACAACCCCCAGATCGCACATCGCTTGCCTCTGAGTGAACCAAAGTGTTGCATTGCTTTTTCGAGCAAAACATTTTGTTGAGCATCGTTGACTTCAATAACCGAATTGACCAGTTTCAAGCTCATGTCATTGTCGTTTCCCATTGCCACGATTGCCCGCAGGTCTTTCGGAAAGCAACTTCCACCAAAACCCGCACCCGCGCTTAGGTATTTCGCCCCAATGCGTGGATCAGCCGCCATCACTCGCTGAATGTCAATAACATCGGCGCCAACCGCGTCTGAAAGTTTGGCAATTTCGTTCATGAATGAAATACGCGTTGCGAGCATGGCGTTGCTGGCATATTTGCAAAGTTCAGACGACTTCTCACTCATGACCATAAGCACATTCGGTGTCGGGCACAGCGGCAAATACATCTCGGTCAAAATTTTGATTGCACGTGCGTCGCTCGCGCCGACAACAATGCGGTCGGGTTGCATGAAATCTCGAACGGCATCGCCCTCTTTGAGAAACTCCGGGTTTGATGCGACGGCAAATTCGGCACTTGAGCAAGACGCTCGTAACGCGTCGGCAACAGCCTGCCGCACGATTTCAGAGGTGCCGACAGGCACGGTGCTTTTGACGACGACGACCGCAAAGTGGTCGAGCAACGTACCGATCGTTTGCGCAACGTTTATCACCTGTGAAAGATCTGCCGAGCCGTCGAGCAGCGGTGGGGTGCCGACGCCGATTATCAGAACTTCACCGTGCTCGACGGCGCGTTGCGACGAAGTTGTAAATCGCAGACGGTCATTTTTTACACACTCAGTCACTAATTCGCTAAGACCCGGCTCATAGAAAGGCACTTCGCCCAGCGTCAATCGCTCGACTCGCTCGGCATCGACATCGATGCACACAACTTGATGTCCGATCGCTGCCAAACCGGCTGCCGAAACAAGACCGACATAGCCGGCGCCAAAAACCGAAACTTTCATCGGATTATCAAACAGCTGCATTTTTACGCCGCTTTCTGTTCGGTTTTTGTATCTCCAACACCAACTCGTTCAGGTCTGCGAACAAGTGTCAACCGGTGTATTTCTTGACCAGTGAGCCAACTGAATGTGTGATTTTTTGAATTCGCAACGACTGCGCCACCAACTCGCCGCAAACTGACGATGCGTTTGCCGCCGACGGCGTTCATCTCACCGAAATAGCCGAGCGCACCGCGATTCTCGCAAACCGAGTCGGCGTGACCACGAAGTTTCAGCGACACCGAGCCATCGTGATACGAGTGGTGCACGTTCAAATGAGCGTGCATCACTACATCTGTTGGCAGATCTTTGCGTGTGCGCATAATCGTAAACGAGTCTTTTAAGCGATACCAAAAAAATCGACATGACTTTAAGTTCATGCGAAAAGAAATCAACGCAACTGCACAAAAAACCAACAGTCTCACCACCAATGTTTTCTGCGACTTTTTGAACGACTCATTGTCGGTGCAGACCAGGCAATAACCGACGGCTTTGTCACCAACCATGGCGATTGCACAGTCGGCGCTACCGCTAGTCAGATACCACTCAAGACTCAGATTTTCGTAATGTTTAGCGCAACTCAAATCAAATTTCAGCGGTTCGCCAATCGTCAGTGTTGACCAGAATAACTCGCGCACCTGGTGCTCGCGTCCGCGAATCGGCACGAGGCGAACTTCGCTCATGCCGCCCACGACTCCTGTTTGTAAGTCAGTGAAGTGAATAAATCAATCATCGACTGCGCGGCGATCATCCAACTGAAGTCGGCGGCACGTGCGACACAATTTCTGCGCAAATCATTTAAGTCGCGCTTCAAAATTGTCTCGACAGCATCGGCCATTGACTCGCCGTCGGGTGATGCGATCGCGCCACATTGTTCATTGACGATCTCCATTCCGCCGCCCGCGTTAGCCACGATTACAGGTGTGCCGCAGGCGAGAATCTCGAGAATGCTTAGTCCAAACGTTTCTAACGGGCTCGGGGCGATCGCCAAATCTGCCGAGGCCATCAATGTGGCAAGTTCTTGACGATTTGAGATTCGTCCGAGAAAAGTCACATCAAGCCCATCGGCCATTGCTTCAAGTTGCCGGCGCATCGGCCCGTCACCGGCAATAACGAACTTCGCCGTGACGCCACGCAAACTCAAGACGCGCGCCACGAGAAGCACTACATGTGGTCGCTTTTCAAACGACAATCTACCTGCAAACAGAATCGTGGGAACACTTACGTTTGTCAAACTCGATTTTTGATCGGTCACCCTAGAGTCGCGTGGTCTGAATACCTGGTGATCAACTCCCAGCGGAACAATTTTCACGCGATCTTGAATCGGCAGGTATTCTTCGGCTGAAAACTTGCTCGCACAAATTATTGCGTCAGCATGTTTTTCTATGTTTTCGCTCCAGCGACGAAACACCGGACTAACCGGTAACCATTTCGGAAATCGCTCGGATACAACTTCGTTTGCCCGTTCGTGCGAGAACACGACGCACGGAATTCCCATGTTTCGACACCACTGCGGCACCCAAGAAAGCGTCGTCTTGTCAGAAAGTTCAACGATGTCTGGTTGTAACTCGGCGAGAGTTTCTTGCATTTCGCCTCTGCGCACGATCGCGCGGTATCCGCCGCTAAATGGCAAAGGTAGACCAGGCAAACTCACAACCTCGCGGTTATTTTCGATGCTGGTCTCTTTTCTTGAGCCAGGTATCACTAGCGTCGTTGTGTGGCCATGAGCTAGGTATTGCTCAGCGAGCGAGTTGAGGGCGAGTCTTTGACCACCGGAAGTTGGAGTCACGAAATTTGCAACTTGAACGATGTGCATCAGCCGAGACTTTCTGCGGTATGCGACTCGAGTACCGGGTATTTCGACTTGCGTCGTGCCGAGATGAAATTCGCATACGTCTCTGAGCGGTAACCACTTTTAATCGCGTTCTCAATGACTGAAATAATTGCATCTCGCGTTTCGTGTCGTTCAAGATCATCGGGGTGAATCGCGACGCGAATCGGCAGGTTCGCAACTCGCAGCGCTTTGGCGAGCTTTTTGGTCATCGTCGCCACAGCCAGAGTCGAGCTGCTGTTTGGACGCTGACAAATGACTGGGGCGAAATATCGCTTGTTCGAAACAAGGTCGCGTACAAAAAAGTGTGTCGTCAGATAGCTGAACCCAACTCTGCGAATAGCACCGACTGCGGCCCGCGACGTAAGCCAACCTGGTGCGACAAAGCCTGTCGGGCGGTGACCAACTTTTGCCAGAATGGTGAGCCCGCTGTGCAATCTATTGCGGGCTTCTATTTCGCTGATACCCCAAAATTCTTGACAACCGCGTGCTGCAAAGTTTCCGACAATACCGCCGAAAAAACCGGGCTCATCCTTGTGGTCAATCGTGTGGCTGTATCCGTGTTGCAAAACTTCGTGCTTGTCGGTTGCTGTTTCGTTCAGCCAAATGCGAAACGAATTATCGCCAAGTAATTCGCCACCTCGCCATGGCCCAGGCACTACCAACATCGATACAACAACGTTGAGTTCGTCGAGTAGCTTCATCCATTGTTTTGACGCATCAACAGTTGCTGGCGCGACATCATGCAACGAGATGATCAGTGACTTCACGATGCGACCATGGCGCGTACGCTTGTATCTCCGGTCATCACCGAACGATAGTGATCAACAAGTTCCGCCATTACCGAGTCCCATGTGCGGTGAGCGACTGTCGAGCGTGCATTTTTCGCGCATAATTCGCGAACAGCATGGTTTGTCACAATTTCGCTGACACTTTCGAAAAGTGTGTCGTTGCGATGCGGCGACCAAAGAAAGCCGTTATGGCCGTGATGCACTAAATCAAGCGGTCCACCAACTGCTGGTGCGATCACGGGCACGCCAGAAGCAAGAGCCTCTTGCACCGCTTGACAAAAGGTTTCGTCGACACCCGTATGAGCGAAAACATCAAAAGATGCATACAACTGTGAGAGTTCATTGCCTGTTGAAAAACCCGTGAAGTGTGCGTCGGGCATCAGTCTCTCGAGTTTTTCGCGACATGGTCCATCGCCGACGATCACGATTGAAACATTCTTAAGTTGAGCGACTTCGGCTAATCGCTCAACTTGTTTTTCGCGCGCGAGTCTGCCGACAAAGCCGACAATTATTTTTTCCGGGGCACCAAATCGAAGTCGTAAAAAACTGTTGCGATGTGATGGGTTGAATTTGACGTTGTCAACGCCGCGCATCCAGCGCGTAACTTTTTCAACGCCGTGTTGTCGCAAATCCCAAACGGCTGAAGTAGAAGGTGCGAGTGTTAAGTCGCTCTTGTTGTGAATCGCGGCGACGTATTTCCAAACTGCTGGCGAAGTCGCACCGAGACGATATTGGCGGGCAAATCCTGCGATATCGGTCTGATAAATAGCCACGGTTGGCAAATCAAGTTTGCGTGCGGCTCGCATCGCCCATGCGCCCAGAACGGCTGGTGCGGCGACGTGCACGACATCTGGTTTGATGTTATTCAGTTCGTATTCGAGCGCTTTTTTCGGCAACGCGATTCGAAGTTCGTCATAACCAGGAAATCCAAACGACCCCATGCGAATTACTGGTGTGTCATTGACGCTAGTTTCTCCCGGACCTGGCGCGATCACAGTCACTTCGTGGTCGCATTTTTTGAGATATTCGATTGTGCGCAATACCGAGTTCGTCACGCCATTGACATGTGGAAGAAAACTCTCGGCAACTATTGCGACTCGCACCATGGGAACGTAGGAATGAAGTCTTAAATATCGGCTTACTTCAGGTAACGGCAGTTAATCCGCAGGTTGAATGAATAGTGAATATCAGCAATGGCTCGCGGCAAAAAGATGGCGCTATAGATCAGTTCGACAATGTTGAAAGGTGTTTGCGTATTGCGGGCACGCAGTCGACAATGGGAAGCTTCGAGAGCCACATCGCAGGATCGTTGCGCAAGATCTTGGGCGTGTCGGTCTTCTATTTAGTGTGGCATCGGTTCAGCATGTTTAGGCTTTGCTGATGGCAATAAGGTTTACCGTGCGAATGCATTCGTGGTGTACTGCAAGGGCTCGACGTTCTTTAAAGCGATTCGGCTCTTTGACTAATTACCTGGCGAGTTCGTGGTTTGCCGGCGTACATCACGCGGATTGCAATTGCTCCGACCATTACGGTGATGATCGCGACACCGAATGCTTGGAAGAAGTGGTTCGCGCGATCGGTTCCCGCGGTGAATGAATGGATCGAGACTGTGGCAAACAGGCCATAACTCAAGAGATGAATCGATCGCCAAAACTTTTTCGGCAGCTTCTTCATCAGCCAACTCGAACCCTGCACCGCAATGAGCAGATACATCCCGATGATTCCCCATGCCACCGCGAGTGGTTTCCAAGATGTGGCGAACGGGACGAATAGGTCGGCTGCACCGAAGTATATATAGGTATCGCCGACGAGCGAGACGAGGTGCAGTGCAGTTCCAAACAACGTGATGGTTCCGAGCCACGAATGGAGATCGATCAACCAGGCAGGTCGGTCATAGGGCTTGAGCACTCGAGTCGATAGCAAAACACCCCAGAGCGCACTCGCGATCAAGAACCCCCACGTCACAATGCCCGATGCTCGAGCCATGTGCCACCAGAACTGACTATTCATTGGCGAACTCATTGGTGAAATTCGTCCACTGGTCATTTTTTTGAACGGAGCCGTTGTTGCGAATGACGAGACACGCCAGATTCTCACTGAATGTCGAACGTTGACCGACGAGTGACATCGTCGCGAACACTTCGGCCCACACGGCCTCTGCGGCAATCACTGTCGACTGCACGATCGTGTCTTTCGCTATCACAATAGATGCGCGTGTTGTGGGGTCGAAAATATGGTGGCGCTCAACTTCGCCGTCGCGCCATCGTTTTGCCTTGACACTCGACGTTGCAATCGCCCCGTGGCCGAGTCGAACCGAGTCGATGGTCGTCGATGTGTCGTTCGGATTTGCGACGTCGATCGTCCAATATCCATCGATCGGACCGCTTCCCATGCAACGAATGTCGCCGCCAACACTCAGACACACTCCGATTGCACCGCGATCCATAAGTTCCCCCGCCACGATGTCCGTAGCGAGTCCTTTGCCCAGTCCGCCCGGATCCAACGTTGCACCGAAAGGAAGTGTCACTGCGCCAAATCGTTCATCAATTGTTGTGGTTGAGAGGTCGACCCGTGAGCGCGCACCTTTTGAAAGCACGCAATGATCAGCGCTGTCGACTCGCGAGGTTGTGTATCCAGACTCGTTGAGCGCTGGGGCAAGCGTTGGATCAAATACACCGTTTGACACACGCTGTGCGTCGACAAGGTATCGAATGAGGATGAGCGTGTCGGAGTGGACGGGTGTCGGTCGACCGTCTGCTCGGTTCAACCGCGAGATGTCGCTTGCGGCGATAAACCTGCTCCAGCGATGTTCTAGTTCTAGGAGTCGGCGACGGGCGTAGTCCACATGTTCGTCATCACCGATCACAGTGAGGTTTGCGGTGTTGCCCATTGCGGGGAAGACGACCTGGGTGAGGGTCACCATGTGCGATTAGTTCGATCCACTCGTCTTCGGAGATGTCCACACGGGTTGAATGACTTGCACCGGAATCGCCGCTATCACTGGTGGCACCGTCTCGGGGGCTGTCGCTTCTGCGGAGAGCGTCGGCGCGGGCATGACGGTGGGTGTCTGACCGAGTGACACAGTTGTCACCGGCGTTGCTGGAGTCGGATTCGACGGCGCGATGAGTGGACGCGTCGCCAACGACTGCAACAAGTCGGTTCGAACGCCTTGCGGTGGGGCAATGTTGGGATCTTGTGTTTGCTCGGCGCGGGCGACAAGCGCGTACAACGACGTCAGACCGAGCGTCGCGCTCAGCGCGATACCCGTAGAGAGGATTCGTGCCGAGCGGGCAGGGTGCCTGTCGCGAACGACGCGGTTAATCGTCATCGTCTTCACCCGATTCGTGATCTTCGTCGTGGTCTTCGTCGTGATGGCTGCCGGTTCCGACGCGCGAGGCAGGTTCGTTGATCGCCGAGGTGACGATTTGGCCATTGATGACGTCGGCATTGAACTTGATGGTCACGCCTGCGCTGGAGACGAACACAACTTCAATGCGTGTCGGGGACTCTTGCTTAGTTGTGTACTTGACGCTTGACTGAGGTGCGACCGAGACGACCGTGAGAGAACCCGAACTTTGCATAAGTGTGACGACGCCAAACCCATCGATGTTGTAAGCGAACTTCGATGGAGCAGAAACAGTCGTTGGCGTTGATATGGAGATCGTCGTCTGTGAAGTGGCATTCACACCATCGCCTGGCGTGCTGACCGTTCCTTGTGAACCTGGGTTCATTGTGAAATCGGTATTAGCCAAAGGGAGCACCTCGGCTTGGAGCGCGGAAGTGTTTTCGGCGGTCATCGTCGCCGAGTCGAGGACCGAGGAGTTCACGGCAAAGGCGACTCCGCCTGCGGCGAGGACGCCGACGACAGAGATGGTGGTGGCGAGGGATGTTTTCATGAACACCACATTACGAGTGGCCGAGTAAAGGTCTTTCCAGAGAAAATCCAAGATTCATCCAATTTTTATGGCCCTGGGTGTACCTCACGCCGATCGGGTAACGAAGAGGCGAGAATAGTTGTGTGGATGTCGTACTGATCGAAGACGATGATGCAATCGCATCATCACTTGCGACCGGTCTCGCGACGGCGGGAATGCAAGTGCGTCGATACGCGAGCGGCACTGTTGCTCTCAAACACGTCGAACCTGAGTTATATCTCATCGATGTCGGGCTTCCCGACATCGATGGCTTCGAAGTATGTAGAAGGATCAGGACAACGTCGTCGGTGCCGATCATCATGTTGACTGCGCGAAGCGAAGAAATTGATCGAGTATTTGGCTTCGAGATCGGCGCAGACGATTACGTGACCAAACCATTCAGTCTGCGTGAGCTCATCGCAAGAATTCGTGCTGTAACGCGCCGTTCGTCGACGCCGACAAACGAGGAAGCCGAAGTAGTGACGGTCGGTGCGTTGACTATCGACCACGCACGTCACACAGTTTGTGTGGACGGGGTATCCATCGACGTCACCACGAAGGAGTTTGACCTGCTTGCGTATCTTGCCGCGCAACCGGGGATCGTGCATCGTCGCAACGACATAATGGAATCGGTGTGGGATGCCAACTGGTATGGACCGACGAAGACCCTCGATGCGCACGTTGCGGCCTTGCGCAAAAAACTAGGTAATCCTGCGTGGATTGAAGCGGTGCGTGGCGTCGGGTTCAGACTGGAGGTTCCAAGTTGAGGCGCAGACTCATCGTGGCGATGGTCGGATTGGTTTTCATCGTGCTCGTCGCACACGACGTTCCACTTGCGATGCACCTGCGGGAGATCGAGCGTGACCGCCTAACGACATCGATCGAACGCGATGCGTTCACCATCGGCGGCCAGATTTCGCCAGCGCTCGCAACGGCCGAACCGCACCGTGAACAAACCGTCGCCGACATCGTTGATGCGTTTGACGTCGATCCGTCGAGCACAGTCGTCGTCGTCGATCGCAATGGCTATCTGATCTCGAGTACCGACCCGACACATTTGCTCGGAGATGATTTCGTTTCGCGACCCGAGATCGCTGCCGCACTCTTGGGCAATCCGTCGAGTGGATCACGACCATCGGTAACGGTTGGTGAGGAACTTGTTTACGTCGCCGTTCCGGTGTTGTCGGGAGCCGATGTGCTCGGCGCCGTTCGAATCACCTATCCGAAGTCGATCCTCGATCGACGGGTCAACGAACAATTGCGTGGTTTGTTGACTGCGGCGGCTGTATCAATTGCAATGGCAATCGCAGTCGCCATCCTGTTTGCACGAAGTGTGTCGCGACCGATCGAGGATCTTCGCCAGGCGACCGATGAACTTGCTTCTGGTCGGCTCGAAGTCATTGCAACCGAGAGCGGACCACGCGAGACGCGCCAGTTGGCGCGATCGTTCAATTCGATGGCGAGTCGTCTCGGTAACTTGATTAATCGCCAGAAGAGCTTCGCCGGCGACGCCTCACACCAATTGCGCACCCCGCTCACTGCACTTCGACTGCGTCTCGAACAAGCTAGCGAAGCAGCGTCAACCAACCCTGACGCGACGCGCGAACATCTCGAAGAGGCGTTGAACGAGACCGACCGCTTGACGCACCTCGTCGAGCAACTCCTCCAACTTGCGCGCGCTGAGGGCTCTGTGCTGCAGGCAACGACCTTCGACATTGCTGAACTCGTGGTCGAGCGAATAGAACATTGGACATATCTTGCCGCCGAGCGCGGAATCGAAATCGTGCCAGTCGATATTTCAACCGCAAAGGTGACCACGAGCGACCTCGCAATTCGAGAGATCTTGGACAACTACATCGATAACGCGATCGAGGCATCGCCCATCGGATCGCGGATCGAGATGATTGTCGTCCAAGGGGAAGATGACGTCGAGGTCGTCGTTCGGGATCACGGGCGTGGACTCACCGATGACCAGCGCCGCAACGCGTTTGAGCGTTTCTGGCGTGCTCCGGGAGATTCGAATCGACGATCGGGTAGTGGTCTTGGTCTTGCGATAGTCGCCCAACTTGCGAACGCTGCGGCAGTGCGCGTCGAGTTACGTAGTTCACCGAGTGGTGGCATCGACGCAAGCGTGACGGTCGCACTCGCCAAATCATGACTGTTTGCGTTTCCGTAATCTCGTAGCGAGGTGGCGATGCTCGAAATGCATTTCATCGAGCGCAGTGCTCGTCGGTCGCTATTCCGTCTAGCATCCTCTTGAGCCTCCGTAGCTCAGTGGATAGAGCGACGGTTTCCTAAACCGCAGGTCGTAGGTTCGATTCCTACCGGGGGCGCAAGTAAGTCAAGGGAATTCTTTGACTTGGTGCAGGCTTGCGATGCTCACTATTCGTCATTAACGAGAA
>Ga0214923_10005832_pt1 | contig 14097 bp, 11 predicted proteins | sample LL1510_MetaG_FD_177993 | JGI IMG/M metagenome (GOLD analysis project Ga0214923, IMG submission 177993) | Freshwater microbial communities from Lake Lanier, Atlanta, Georgia, United States - LL-1510 | ecosystem: Environmental > Aquatic > Freshwater > Lake | place: USA: Georgia | collected... | reverse complement strand
TGAGCACCGACTATGATATTAGTAATAAACTTTATTTCGAACCGCTTTTTCTTGAAGATATTCTTCACATCATTGAGAGGGAAAAGCCTGAAGGGATTGTAGTTCACTTTGGAGGACAAACGCCTCTCAATTTAAGTCGTAAATTAGCAAAACTAAATATTCCGATCATGGGAACTTCGGCGTTGGCTATTGAAATAGCAGAAGACCGAGATAAATTTCGAGCCCTTTGTTACAAATTAGAAATTAAACAGCCGGAGAGTGTGACAGTGTCTGACCCGGATAGAGCTTTGGAGGCTGCCGAGCAGTTGGGATTTCCTCTATTAGTCCGTCCTTCTTTCGTTCTTGGCGGGCGGGGAATGGAGATTATCTATAACAGCCGAGATTTTCAGAAGTGGTTACTTAAAGGAGCCGAAATATCGGAGGAATCTCCGCTCTTGATTGATCGATTTTTAAATCAGGCGATCGAAGTTGATGTTGATGCTATTTGTGATGGCGAAGATGTCATTATCGTTGGAATGATGGAACAGATCCAAGAGGCAGGGGTTCATTCTGGAGATTCTGCTTGTTCATTGCCGCCGATGACATTGTCTCAGGAGATCCAAAAGGAATTGGAGAGACAAACTCGAATCATCGCTTTGGAGCTAAAAGTTAATGGGCTTATTAATATTCAGTTTGCTATTGAGAAGGGTGAGATTTTTGTCTTAGAAGTTAATCCAAGAGCCTCGAGAACGGTGCCTTTTGCAAGTAAGGCTAAGGGAATTGCTTACGCCAAGATCGCAATGAAAGTGATGATGGGTAAGAAGTTGAAAGATTTCCATGTCCCAGAGCCCAAAATAGATCTCGTCTATGTGAAAGAATCGGTCTTTCCGTTTACTCGTTTTACTGGAACTGATGTCATTCTGGGACCTGAAATGCGGTCTACAGGAGAAGTGATGGGCGTGGGAAAAACTTTTGGAGAAGCTTTCGGAAAGTCTACGATCGCTGCTGGATTTCCCTTGCCGAAATCGGGCAAAGCTTTTCTTAGTGTGAAGGATGATGACAAGGAAGTAGTTAAAAATATTGCACTTCAACTGTTAGAGCTAGGTTTTGATCTCTGCGCGACTAAAGGAACGGCCCAGGCCCTTCGGGAACAAAATATTAACGTAACGACCGTAAATAAAGTCAACGAAGGGCGCCCACATGTGGTAGACCATATCAAAAACGGGGAGATCCAGTTGGTGGTAAACACTTCAGCTTTAGGGGTCCATGAAGTGGGAGCCGCCTATGAGTTGAGGCGAGCGACATTAATGCGTAATCTTTGTTACTTTACAACCCTTGCTTCAGCTAAAGCCGGAGTTCAGGCGATCTCTCAAATGAAAAAAATAAATTTAGAGACTCATTGTTTGCAAGAGCGATAGTTCTCAAGCGGTGATGCTATAGAGGTGATGAAAAATGAGCCAAATTCCCATGACTGTTCGTGGAAAGACAAAGTTGGATGAAGAGTTAAAACAACTCAAAAGTGTCGAACGACCCAAAGTGATCGAAGAGATTGCAAAAGCCAGAGCTCACGGGGATCTCTCTGAGAATGCGGAATATGATGCTGCGAAAGAGAAGCAGGCTTTTATTGAGGGCCGTATTAAAGATATCGAAGATCGGCTGGCGCGAGCTTTAGTTGTGGATCCTAAAGAGATTCGCACCGATAAGATAGTTTTTGGGGCCACTATTAAATTAAAAGACCTTGATTCTGAGGAAATCAAAAACTACTCGATCGTAGGTACTGATGAAGCTGATATTAAAGCAGGAATGATCTCTATCGAATCTCCCGTAGCTAGACAGCTTTTGAATAAAAAAGAAGGGGACTCCGTGACTGTTCGTGTTCCCAAAGGGGAGATTGAGTACGAAATTCTAAGTGTTAAGTATGAGTGATGTTCTTTCGACCGACATTCAGTTTATTAAAGGTGTAGGTCCTAAGCTTGCCCAGGTTCTTTCTAAAAAAGGCATCTCTACGATAGAAGATGCCCTCTATTTTTTACCTCGAACCTATGAAGATAGGCGACGAATTCATAAAATTCGGGAAATCATACCCGGGCAAAATGCTACTTTACTATTGAAAGTGGTCTCTCAAAAAGAGATCCGAATGGGCAGGAAAGCAAGGCTTGAAGTTGTTGCGGGTGATGATACTGGAAGAATTCTCCTTTCCTGGTTTCATGCTTATCCCAGTTTAAAAGAAGATTTTGCAGAGGAAAACACGGTCGTTGTTTTTGGCGAGGTTAAAGTATTTAGAAATTCCTTCCAAATGAGCCATCCCGAATATGAAAAAATTCAAGAATTTCAGGAGGGGAAACCTAAAGCTTCTATTCACTTTGGAAGAGTGGTCCCCGTTTATAGTGAAACTGAAGGGCTGCATCAAAAAACCATTCGAAGAATGATGGGAGAGGTCATTAGGCTTTCATTAAATTCTTTAGATGATTGCCTGCCCGAACATATTAGAAGTAAACTTGAATTGCCGTCTTTAAGAGCTAGTTTTCGAGCGGTTCACTTTCCCGAGGAGTGTCCTAATGAAAATGAAATCTCAAAGTTTTTACAGAGAATTATTTTTGAAGAGTTTTTTGTGTTGCAGCTGGGCTTGGGTTTGAAAAAGCAGAATCAACAACAAGAAAAAGCTCCAAAACTAGATAGTTCCAATTCAAAAATAAAAGAGTTTTTAAAATCTCTTCCTTTCGAGCTCACCCAGGATCAGCAAAAAGCCCTGAGTGAAATAGAAAAAGATCTGTGTCGGTCTTTTTCGATGAGCCGACTGGTCCAGGGAGATGTGGGATCTGGTAAAACCGTTGTGGCGCTGGCCTCCGCGGTGATTGCCGGAGGAAATGGTTTCCAAACCGCAATCATGGCTCCCACCGAACTACTTGCTCAGCAGCATTTTAGAACTGCTGAAAAACTTTTAGCTCCCACTGGGCTTGTTCCTCTGTTGTTGACCCATTCAAATTCAGGTTCTCAAGAGGTTAAGGAATCAATTCAGAATGGAATAGCGCACGTCATTATTGGAACTCATGCTCTTTTTCAAAAAGGGGTCAAGTTTCATCGGTTGGGTCTTGTGATTGTAGATGAACAACATCGCTTCGGGGTTGAACAGAGGAATGCTTTGATACAAAAAGGCGAGGGAGCCCATCTTTTAATGATGACGGCGACCCCAATTCCCAGAACGCTAGCGTTTACTCTCTATGGAGATTTAGACCTGACACTTATTCGACAAAAGCCAGCGAACCGGATTCCTATCAGGACTTCAGTGCTAAGAGATCGAGAGCGGCCCAAGCTCTATGCGAAAATTAGAGAACGACTTCAAAGGGGAGAACAAGTTTACATTATTTATCCCCTTATTGAAGCTTCCGAAAAATTGGATCTTAAGTCAGCGACCGAAATGTATGAGACTCTTAAAAAAGAGATTTTCCCTAACTTTTCCATTGCTCTTTTGCACGGAAAGATGAAGTCGGAGGAGAAAGATAAAATCCTCTTAGATTTTAAAAATAAGAAATATGATATTTTAGTTGCAACGACTGTCATCGAAGTGGGTATTGACGTGCCAAACGCTACACTTATTGCAATTGAACATCCCGAACGTTTGGGGCTTTCTCAGCTTCACCAGTTGCGAGGGCGAGTCGGGAGAGGCGATCTTCAGAGTGAGTGCATTTTAGTGGCTGATGTCTATGTGACGGAGCGCTTGAGGATCATGGAGCGATCAGAGGATGGGTTTGAGATAGCTGAGGAGGATCTTAAACTTAGGGGACCAGGTGAGTTTTTAGGCACAAGGCAGAGCGGTCTTCCCGGTTTTAGAGTGGGGCATATTCTTCGGGATGCGGAACTACTGGGTATTGCGAGAGAGGAAGCTCTTAAACTTTTGGAGCTCGATCCTAAATTGTCTCTGCCCGAAAATAAAAAGATACGAATGCTTGTGGAAGACCGATGGAAAGACAAGCTCATAAGGCTCAAGGGGGGATAATGGATCTGGAACTCAAAAATAAAACGGCATTAGTAATGGGAGGATCCGCAGGTATCGGTTTTGCGATCGCTGAAGGATTTGTCAAAGAGGGGGCCAATGTCATTATTGCAAGCCGAAGCTATTCCAACGTAGAAAGCGCTCTCAAAAAACTAAAGAGAAAAAATCCAACTGTCAAAATCCTTGGGAAAGAGCTGGATCTTAACGATGAAAAGAAAATTCGAAAAGTAGTTGCTGAGCTTCAAAAGCTCGGGACTATTGATATCCTGGTCAATAACGTAGGAGGGCCTGCGGCCGGAAATACGCTCGATATTCCTCTCGAGGGATGGGATAAAGGCTATCAATCTCTATTGCGAAGTGTAGTTCTTCTTTCGCAACTTTTAATTCCAGGAATGAAAAAGAGAAAATGGGGAAGAATTCTGACGGTGACCTCCACATCGGCCATGGAAATTATCCCAAAACTCCCCGTTAGCGCTACATTTAGGGCCGGGCTCACCGCTTATAACAAATGCTTAGCTAAAGAGGTCGGCCGAATGGGGGTGTTGGTTAACAACCTTCTTCCGGGTCCTACAGGTACAGCACGTCTTGAGGAATTAAAGAAAAAATCTCCCGCCTTTTTTGAATCCATGGCTCAAGAGACAGCAGTGGGAAGAATTGCTCACCCTGATGAGATCGCTCGGGTTGCAGTGTTTCTTTGTTCCGGAGCTAATACTTATGTGACGGGAACTGACGTCTTAGCGGATGGGGGTTACACTAAGGCTCTCTAATTTTTTTTTGTCATTCTTCCTCATGAAGCGAATAATAAGAATACTCGCTTCATAAAGAAGACAAAGGGGAATGAGAACCATAATCATCGACAGCGCATCAGGCATAGGGGTGATGACCGCGGCTACAACCGTTAAAGCTACGTGAGCATGCTTACGGTACTTAGTTAGCATTTCAACTTTTAAAATCCCTAAGCTTCCTAAAAGAACTAGCACCACAGGAAGTTCAAATAACAAAGAAGTTGTGATTACTAACTGGGCAGCCAATGAAAAATATTGGCTTAAATTGATCATTGGTTTTTCAGTTTTTGCTCCAAAATGGATGAGGAATTGAAACGTGTAAGGTAAAACCACATAATAGGCAAAGACCATCCCCGTGAGGAATACTCCACACGCGGCGAATAGAAAAGGCCGGATGACTTTCTTCTCCCGCTCATAGAGACCCGGGGAAACAAAACTCCATATCTGGTAAATGATGTAGGGAGATACAAGAAAAGCCCCAGCGTAAGCAGACCATTTCATGTAGATAAAAAACTTTTCCATGAGGCCCATGTAGTAGAGGTTGTTTTCTCCAGGGGGAAGAACCTTTAGCAAAGGCGCTTCCATAAAGCTGATAATTCGGTCAGAGAAAGCGTAAGCAACTACAAAGCCTATCACTAGAGCGTAGGATATTTTAATGAGTCTACCTCGAAGTTCTCCGAGGTGAAACCTTACATCCGACAAAACCGAGGAGGTTGTGTCGGGGGACACACCACTCTCCTCGGTCTCTAAATTCTTATTCGCGGGATTCATAGGAGGCCTTTTATTTGTGGTTTGAGGCCACTTGGTTCTGAGTTCCCATCGAAGGGGTGGGAACCACAGTTAAGTGGGTCTTTTCTGTTTGAGTTTCAGTTGTCAACTTCGGACTTGAATCATCTTCATTCATTGCTTTTTTGAAATCTCTGATACTCTTTCCGGCGGCCTTGGCCAGCTCGGGAAGTTTGTTCGGTCCAAAAACGATTAAAACAACTGCCAAAACCACTATCCAATGAAACAGTGAAAATTCTCCAACCATGACCTGACTCCTTATTAAGAGGTTTAAATATTTTTGCGCAGACTCGACTAATTCAAGCTGCATTTTGAAGACCATAAGTTTTACGCACGATCAATTTCCGAACATTCGTCTAATACTTAAGCGGTTATTTTTGAAAACGGAATCATTCCAATGGCTTTTGTTGTTGGGATAAAAAATGACTACTGATTAAACACTCAAAGCGTTTTGTTTTCAGTGGTTTAACAAAAGTCACACATTGTATGTAAAGAAGTTTTACAAATGTTCACAATTCGTTCAGGCGAAAACCGCTGGAACACTTCTCGCATTGTTTCAATTATGTCGCGCTAAACACAGTTAGAAGCCTTCTGAGATGGGAATACAGTTTATGGGATTCATAAAGAAGTTATTATCCGAATCTGTAGTAATGAAAGTAGTTAATTTGATTGCTATAGCTGCTAGCTTCAGTCACATAGCCTCAGCTGAAACCAATGTAGAGAAGGCTCAGTTGCTTTACTCGAGAATTGCCGGGGTGAAACTGTCTTACTCCTCTCCTCTACTAAAACAAATCAGCGATAAAATATTGCAAAAAAACTACGCTGAAGCCGCTGAATTAGCCCTAAACACCGATGACTTCTACAATGTGAGTTTATTCCAGTATTTTGCACCTCTCTCAACAAGAAGCGAAGCGAATGATGTTGTTTTAAACGACATGATCGCGATGGGGATAGCCAATACTTTTGTCGACCCGAGCACAAAAAAAGATAGACCCTACACACAGCTTGTGAATGGTAATTTTACTGTGCTGCTTAATGGAGCTGCTCTGGCTCTAAACAACAACACCGCTCTCACAAATGCTTATAATAACCGGATTGTTCTCACTCCTTCGAATTTGACGACCACATCACCTCAGAGAGCCAACTTTCCGGACGCTGCCGGTGTTTTAACTTCTCGTCAGTTTATGTCTGAACACGCCATCGCCGGAACTAATCGACGAATGGTGCACTTTGCATTTAGAGAGTTTTTGTGCACAGACATCAAGGATTGGCGAGATGCCGACACTACCTTTAGCGACGATTATGTCACTCGAGATGTTAATCGTGCTCCTGGTGGGGGAATGGCTGGTATTAACCAGTATCAAACCGAATGTCGGGCTTGCCATCAGATGCAAGACGGACTCAGAAATGCTTTTGCATTCCATGACTTTGTGAACGGCGCGCCCGTTTACACCCCAGGCACGGTGGTAGCTAAAATTAATAACAACGTTGAATACGCAGGTGGGTTCGTGGTGACAAGTGACGCTTGGGAAAACAGAGCTGTTCGTAATGCCAATGTGAGGCGGTTCGGTTGGAGCGGAGCCATGAAAGGTAACGGTGCTAAATCCTTTGGGGACATGATTTCGAAATCCGAGAGGTTTGCAACTTGTGCTGTAGAGAGAGTCTTCAAACATGTCTGCAAACGCTCACTCACTTCGAGCGAAGATTCCTTGAAAGAAATATTAGCGAGAAAATTTCAAGTGGACGACTATAGTCTTCGTGGTCTTTTTCGAGAAGTTGCTTTGTCTCCTTCGTGCTTAAGGATTGGAGAGTAACAATGAAATTAGCAATGATCAGAACCCTTGTTTTAGTAAGTGTCATGATTTCCGCGGTAGGGTGTAAAATCACATCTAAAATTGCTCCAACCGATTTTGTAGGTGGGATGGGTTCAGGAAATAGCGGCTCTGGAACTAGCGGATCCACTAATGGATCCGGAAGCGTCGGAGTTATAGCCCCTGAAGGACTTAAGCTTTCAGCTGCGCCTCAACCCTTCAGTAGTTATGTCGCTTCGTTGATACGCCAGGCTGGGCTTTCAAACCAGACGGCCATCAATAATATTTACACTATTTATAATGCCCAAAAAAATCAATTGCCCCAAAGGGGTGAATCTAGCGAAATTAATGCAGCCGCTATGGCAGCTGCATTTGTGGTGGCTGGGCAAGTTTGCGGAGCTTTGAGAGATCAAGAGGCTGCATTGGCGGATGGAGCAGCAAGAAAAGTTTTTCGAGGAGTTAATTTCGCTCCTGCTGCCACAGTGACTGATCGAAATGCGCTAGTTGATAACGATGCTATCCGAATGAGTGGCGATGCTTTGACTCGAATGTTTCTGGGGAGAGCCGCTACGACAGCAGAGCAGACTATGTTTATTCAAGCTAAAGATGAGGCGCTGCTTGGCGAGACAATCTCCTCCGCGAACAACAGAAAACTTGTGAATGATATCGCAGTGACCATTTGCACAGGCGTAGCGTCCTCTCTTGAAGCATTAACTATGTAAGGAAATATAGGTGGATCGTATGAGTATCATTATTAAAAAAGGACTGAATCTTAAAGAGATCAAAAAAGAATGGTTATCTCACCAATTAAAGAGAGACCCCCAATTTTTATCACGAAGAGATTTTTTAGGCCATGGGGCTGCGGGAGTTACGGCTTTAACTTTCATGCCAGCCATTTTTTCACTGATGACGAAATCGCAATCGGCTCGCGGAGCGGAGGGTTTTAGTAAAGCGGCCGTTGTTTTAACTATGCCGGGCGGATTCTCAGCTTCCCCGGAAGTCGTTCCTTTAGATGTGAATGGATTTTTCTTGACCGAAGCTAGTTACGCCAATTTGGGAAGACCCGGTATTAGCACTAGCACTGCTGGAGCGATATCCACAAAGTACGGTGCACCACTTTGGACGGCAGGAAAGCTTTTTCAAATGTTAGAAGCTGTCAATCCAACTATTACTGGGCAAGGCGGAAAGGTTTATGTAGCCGCGGGTTGGAATTCGAACAGTCAGGATGACTCAAATAATAATCCAGGATTGCCTGGGCCGCACATTTTAGCTTCAGCCGCTCAAGCGGGTGCTAAATTTCGAGTCCAAGGAACTCAATTGAATTCTGCCTCGGATGGAGGAGGGCGAGGTCAACCGACGGCACCTTTTCCAGGAATGAAACCCGCGGTTGCTACCACATTAGCCCAAGCTCAAGATCTTTTAACTCTTAAAAGGGGGGCTTTCGCCTCTATGTCGGCCTCTTCACTCATTGCGGCCTCGACTTTGGCCAAAAAGCTAACTGAAGGAGCTATGGATCGTTTTGCAGCGATGAATAGTGGACGCCAATTGGCTGAGCTATCAAAAGCAGCGACCGGCGATTTAGTTTCTAATGTTGCTAGTGAATCTAATTTGGATCCAAGAACAGATACTCGAATGCAGCAAGCCTTTGGTATCACAGCCAATACCGCAGTTGCAGACCCTAGAGTTCCACTTGCTGCAAGCACAAAATTGATTGCTGATGGGTTGTCTCCTTTAATGACGGTTCAGATGGTGGGTAACTTTGATTACCATGACGGAACAGCAGGGTGGGATGCTACGGGAGGAGCGCACGCTCAAGTCATGGCTACTTTAAGGCCTATTTTGTTGGCATGCGCAGCCGCTAAAAAGAGTGTAGGAATCATGTTGAGCACCGACGGAGCCACTGGATTTGAAAAAGGTACACAAAGGGCAACCGGGGATAAAAATGAGATCCATGGAAGTATCTATGTCTTTTTATGCATGGAAAATGAGACTCCTTCTAAGTTTCTTTTGGGTGGCATGAAGAGCAATGAAATTGCAGGCGGAAGCGCCGACACGGATTCGCGTAAGAACATTCTCATGAAAGCACCTAGTTATGAAGGGCATGTATTAACAGCTTCTCTTCTGGGAATGCAGGGGCTGAATACAGCAAATTTTGCAGCTTCAACGATACCAGCAGATGATTTTGTAAAGCTCGATATATTTAAAAAGTAGCCATTTTAAAAAGGAAATGCTCTTGAACGTATTGTGCAAAAAGTATTTTCTCCTAGTTATTGCGACTTTGATGTTGGCCGGTTGTGGAGCTTTCCACGACAAAATGGGCAATGTTAATCAGGTCCAGCTAGCTTTATTTTCTACTTCTGTTAAACCAGTTCTTCAGACTAATTGCTTTTCATGTCACTCAGTCTCCGGTGGCGCCGGAGCTGCTTTTTATATGCATCCCACAGATGAGGTTTTACTTTACTCGGAGGCCTTAAAGCGAATTAGCGGTGGCAATCCCGATTCCTCTCCTCTTCTGCAAAAAGGAATGGGTTTGGGCCATCCAGCGGGCAATAAGCTTTCGTCCACAACGGACCAGGAAAAAATCCGACAATGGATCTTGACCGCTGCAAGCGGAACTACCTCCGGAGGAGGAACTGGAGGCGGTACGGGAGGAGGACTTTTTGTAACCTCAGTTAGGCCCGTTCTTAAAACTACTTGTTTTGGTTGCCATTCAAACACTAGTCACAATGGATTTTTGGCGTTTCCTATGAACACAACCGATGATCAGGTGCTTTACGATGAGGTCATTAAAAGAGTTGTTATTGGAAATCCAGACACATCAGTGCTCGTGACCAAGGGCGCAGGAATGAATCACGCGGGAGGAAACCAATTTCCTACGGGCGCTGACAAAGAAAAAATCCGACAATGGATTCTAAGTTCAGAAGTCTCTAATCGTCCAAGCTCTCCGGGAAGTTATGGCGGAACCACAGGTGGAACAACAGGCGGAACTTCTGGGGGCATACCTTCCTATTTAAAATTTACCGGGACTTTAAGTATACCCGGCGGGCTGACTCAGAGCGGAAGTTACCAATATTTACGTTTTTCGCTCGCAGCTCTTGGACACGCTGGAGCCTTTGTCGAAGTTGGGGTCAGGTACTATACAGAGGGTGGCTATGAGTTTTCCCAGTGGCGTGTTTATTCCCCGAATTACCCACTCAGGGTTAATGGGTTAAATATTTTAGTGAGTAACGGGGTCTCTCAAAATTTAACAAATACTTTAGCCACAGTTATTCTTGACGCTCCAAAGTCAGCAGCTACTGAATCAATGACTACCCCTCTCTCCTCTAGCCTATTATCGACTCGAGCAGGTACAAGTACGGTTATTAAACCCATGGGCGATGAGGTCAAATTAGGATTTAGTGAGGTCACCATGGGGGGCCAATCCAGTAATGACCAAGCCACATTTCTTCAACAAGTTAAGCCAATCCTCTTAAACAACTGTAACCGTTGCCATGGAAATGCGGGAGGAGCGGGTAACCTTAGTATGCCGAACAACAACGACGTTATCCTTTATATGAATGTGAGACAAAAGGTTCTTGCCAGAGACTATGTGAACTCTGCACTTTATATCAAGGGCACGGGTACAGGGCATGTTGGGGGAGATGCTCTACCGCTTCAGACCGACCGTAATACCATTATCAATTGGATCAACATGATTCAGTAGCCATTTCGGAAGGTTACGACAATCCTCTTGCAAACCTTTACAAACACGGTAAAAATCTGACCTTTTAATTTCGAGTTCTGGTAGCGGGATCTTAATGTAATGAATCTCATCGATAGCCTCAAGGGATGGCAAAAGACTTCTTTAGCGGTGTTGCATGATTATGCGGCTGCTGCTCTTTCTTTGTTCTTGGCTTTTGCATTGGCGTTTGGTCGTCTTGATTTTTTGGCGGAGGAAGTTCCCCACTTCTTCAAAGTTCTTGTGTTGGTCATGACCAGCCAGCTTTTTATTTTTTATTTATCGGGTCTTTATAAGGGCATCTGGCGATTTTCAAGCGCTCCCGATTTGGTTCGAGTTGTTCGGGGTGCTTCATTGGCTGTTATGGCATCTTATCTTCTTCTTTTTCTTTACAATCGATTGGAACACATTCCTCGATCTTCAATGATTATAGACTGGTTGCTACTCATTATTTTGCTTGGAGGGGGACGGTTTTCGTATCGCCTTCTGAGAGAGCTTTTTTCCCCTAAAATATCCCCAGGAGAAAACACCAATGTTTTAATCGTAGGGGCTGGAAATTCCGGAGAACAGTTTCTAAGAAATATTAAAAACAACCCATCTCTAAAAATGAAACCGGTAGCTTTTGTCGATGACAACCGATCTTACTTAAATAAATGGGTTCATCGCGTTCCTGTCGCAGGAACGATTGAGCAGATTCCTTCAGTATGCGAGAAGTATAAAGTAAAACAAATTATTATTGCTATCCCAAATGCTTCTCCAGAGATCTTCAGAAAAATCATCGAGAAGTGCAAAGGTTTGAGTGTTTCTATCAAACGGCTTCCTAAAATCTCCGATTATATGGCTGGTAATCTTCCTTCGACGAGTTTGCAGAGCATAAGTTTGGAGGACTTAATAGGTAGGAAAGCGGCTGTACTTGAGGTGACTCAGATTAGTCTCATGTTGAAAGACAAAAAAGTACTTGTGACTGGGGCCGGGGGGTCAATAGGCTCTGAACTCTGTGCTCAGATTGCTAAGTTTAGTCCTCACAAGATTATCGCAGTGGAGATTTCTGAGTTTAATCTCTATCAGCTTGAGCAGAATTTACTTAAGATTTTGCCCAAAGCTCGTTTTGAGGGGGTTATTGCGGATATCCGAGATAAGAATCAGATGGAAAAAATATTTTCCAAACACAAGCCCCAAGTGCTAATTCATGCGGCGGCATACAAACACGTCCCCATCATGGAAAAGAACCCGCAACAAGCTATCAACAATAATATCGATGGAACTCGAATTGTTGCGGAGCTTGCTACTAGGTTTCAACTCGAAAAGTTTGTAATGGTCTCTACTGATAAAGCTGTCAATCCTACCAACATCATGGGAGCTACCAAACGAATTGCAGAGATGATTTGTCAGTACTATCAATCGCAAACTTCCATCACAAAATTTGTGATTGTTCGATTCGGAAATGTGATTGGCAGCTCGGGTAGTGTCATTCCTCTTTTTCTTCGTCAAATTAAAGAAGGGGGTCCCGTCACCGTCACTCATCCCGAAGTGAATCGGTTTTTTATGTCGATTTCCGAAGCCGCTCAACTCATTCTTCAGGCGAGTGTGTTGGGTAAAGGGGGAGAAATTTTTGTTTTAGACATGGGCTCTCCTGTCAAAATTTTAGATTTGGCTAAGCAGCTCATCATTTTAAACGGGCTTCAAGAAGGCAAGGATATTGAAATTGTTTTCACCGGTCTTAGACCGGGCGAGAAGCTTTATGAAGAGATTCTTTTTGAGTCTGAGGCAACTTTGGAAACCGCTCATCCGATGATTCGGGTCGCAAAAGCTCGCGAGGTCGGTGAAAAATTTGCTCAGCACTTAGACTCCATTCTGAGCCAACAGAACCTTTTCTACTCTGCTGATTGGCAAGACAGAGTTCAAAACCTTGTTCCAGAATACCAACCTCAGTTGGAAGTATCTTCAGCTCTCGAAAGTCGCCCGACTTTGCACTGACTTATCTCTAGTGACTTATTCCTTCTTTAGAAATAACTTTAAAGATTGTGAGGTAGATAATTTTCATGTCGATGAAGAAGTTTCGATTCTTTAAGTAATATTCGTCAAACTCAATTTTTTTCTGAATTGAAATTTCATCGCGCCCGTTAATTTGTGCCCAACCTGTGATTCCTGGTTTTAAAATGTCGATACCTTTTTGGCTGCGAAGTGAAATCAGATCCTCTTGATTAAATAGCGCTGGCCTCGGTCCAACAAAAGACATATTCCCTCTTAAAACAGACCAAAGTTGAGGAATTTCATCCAAACTATACTTTCGTAACACTCTACCCACTCGTGTCACATGGTTTTCGGGGGTCGTGAGAAGGTGACTTGCCAATTGGGGTGTGTTGAGTTTCATACTCCGGAATTTCGGCATGAGGAATTCTTTGTTAAAAATACCGACTCGTTTAGACCAAAACAATGAAGGACCCCCATCCTCCCATCTTATGCATAATGAAATAATTCCAGCGACGGGAGCCAAGAAGATGCCTAATAGGAGGGCGAATGCTATATCAAAAAGTCTTTTCATTTCAATTGTTTAGAAGTGTACCTAAAAAAAATAAGACCAAAGTTTTCTGGGTTAGAGTGCCTAGAGAACTGCTCGAAAGTCAACTCTCAGAAATCTAAAGATTAAATAAAGCTGCTCTGCGCCACAAATGGCTTGCAAAAGTCTTAAAACATTGTAGATTCTAGCGTGAAAAATATCCGAATCGTTCGTCTCCAGGCGGGTGCCTCTAGGGAATGTTTCGTTCGGTACCCAAATGTGAGGAACAATGGAAAAAAAACTATATGTTGGAAACCTTAGCTACACAGTAACTGATACTGCTTTGCAGGATCTTTTTGCGCAAGCAGGAGAAGTTGCTTCAGCTCGTATTATTACTGATCGCGCTTCTGGTCGATCAAAAGGTTTCGGTTTCGTAGAAATGGCCAATGAAGATGCAGCTCAAGCTGCGATCGACAAGTTCAATGGCCAAGAGTTCGAAGGCCGTAAATTAACTGTAAATGAAG
>Ga0214923_10005831_pt1 | contig 14099 bp, 7 predicted proteins | sample LL1510_MetaG_FD_177993 | JGI IMG/M metagenome (GOLD analysis project Ga0214923, IMG submission 177993) | Freshwater microbial communities from Lake Lanier, Atlanta, Georgia, United States - LL-1510 | ecosystem: Environmental > Aquatic > Freshwater > Lake | place: USA: Georgia | collected 2015-10-15 | reverse complement strand
CTTAGCTTTAGCGAGGGTGGAAGTGCCCCAAATGCAAAGCGCAGATGAGCATTATCGCCATTATGTAAGACGAGCACTTAATCAAAGACATCAGTAGGGCTCGAGATATACCGGACTTTGAAGCTCCGCTACCTCTAAGATTCATTGATACATGACACACCATCGATGATCTTACCGCCTACGCCCATCCATCTTCGCGCTGACTCGCTACCGCGACCCTAGCTTCGAGCCAGTTCCTGATGACTTCTAGATTCTGATTCCTCGATGACGGTACCGAGCGTATATAGCTGATCTAGCACTTTTCCCAACTTACCTCTTCATTCCTCGCTCTCCCTAACCCTTAAAACCCTATCGTGGAGTTACTGATCCTGCATTTCAACCAAACCTGATTCATCTCGGCAGAGCCATCATCGGTCCGCGGCTGAATTTGACCTACTTACAAAAAAGCGATCAAGGTTCCTCGCAGTGTCAATTCCCCCCCCTTTTTTAAACAGTTCTTACTCAATCAGCAGTGGCGGCTGTTCCTCTGGCTCATAGAGCCGGGAGGGCGTGTGAGAGAGACTCATAACCTGTGGATAAATGAGGATTTGCGTGAAGAGTTTGGATTGCAGAGCAATCCACTCCTGCCGAAATTGTGCAGGCGCCATCCGAAGCTTCGTCTTGATACGTTCGAATGTGAAGTAGTAAGGCTGCTGATAGAGTTTTTCCAGAAGCTCTGTGTATGTATCCAAGCGATCGAACTCTCCAAAGTGAACCTTGAATCTTCCGAAAAAGGACTCCCTCGACCCGCTACACCAGGGAGGTGATTTTGGGTTTATCGATATGCTCACGCCGCGCGACACGAGAAAGGTTCGCACGATACTCGACGAATATTCACTACCCTTACAGAATGAAATCACTGCGGGACCATTCCGTTGCTTTCAATCGCACGCCTGATAGCCAGTAGTACAGAGTTGGCGTCGTGCGTTTGGCTTATGGTGAAGCCGAGTACCTCGCCTGTTAAAACGTTTATTACTGTGCAGAGATATACAAATGCACATCTGTAGCAGATAAACCTAAAGTCGCTTGTCCACACAACGTCTGGAGCTAGTGGCGATAGCGGTGAGAGAATGCGGGGCGTTCCAGGCTTTGTCCACCCTGGTCGGCAGGTTTATCGGGCGCCTTAGCGTGTCTCGCTGATCGTAGCCCACACTTGCACAGCACGCGAGCCGCGCGCTGCTAGTTGATTTTGAGAGCGATAGCAACTCATGGAGACCCATATCCAGAATTTTTGAGCATCATTCGCTCTATCATTCGCCGTAGGGCTTCATCTTTATCGGGCTTCTTTAGTCAGATGTGTCTAAAATACAGGGGTAACATCACTTTAAATACACGTGAAGTCCGGGCTGGCGGTGCAATCATTTACGTTACTCGCAAGCTTCAATAGTATACACTCGATGTCGTTGCCGAGGGCAACACTTCCCTGACATACTTTCTCAATCAACTTCTATTGCGAGTGTCTATGTTCAATCAATCATCGCTCTCCTGCCCCTCCCACGACTCTCTACTTGCGGTAGCAAGACAGGCTGCTGATAGGGCTACAAAGATCATTCGCATGCAACGCGAAACTCAATCCGTATCAATTTCGCTCAAAGGCGACCGCAACTTGGTGACTAGCGCGGATATCGCCGCGGAAAAAGCGATTATTGAGACCGTTCAATCGCATTTCCCTGACCACACAATACTTGCGGAAGAGACCGCTCAAACTCTTCCACCAAATGCATATGGTCGCGGTCCCGTATGGGTAATCTATCCGATTGACGGAACCACGAACTACGCGCAAGGTCATTATCAGGTTGGAATCTCCATCGGATTTGCATGGAATGGCACAACTGAAGTCGGAGTTGTTGCAGCTCCATTTTTACACGAGGTATTCCATGCCACTCGTGGAGGGGGTGCATTCCTAAATGAGCGGCGGATCGCGGCAAGCACCACGAGTGTGCTCTCAGATGCTCTCCTTACAACCGGCTTCCCCTATCGACGAGAAAACGCTGCGAACATCTCTCATCGAATGGAGAGACTACTAGCCAGGTGTAGAGATATTCGTCGCCTTGGCGCCGCATCTCTGGATCTCTGTTGGGTGGCTTGCGGAAGACTCGATGGATACTATGAGGAGTGTCTTCAACCTTGGGATTGCGCAGCAGGCGGACTCATTGCCCGAGAGGCGGGGGCCACAATAGAGCATTTCGATTATGACAACGACCTTCAAAAGATGACCAAGGACTATCCTGGAGATCTCTTCGTCGATAATATCGTGGTGGCCAATTCCGCACTTATGAGTGAGTTCCTATCAGTTCTTAATGGGTCTGGCCGTTAATTCGAACCGCTGGGGGTGAAGCCGCGATCAGCGGCGGGAGGGGGCATCGCCCCCTTGGCAGGAGCGCCGAGCGGAAAAAGCCGAGCGGGAAAAAATCGAGATAGTACGGGCTAATTAGAATCGCTGGGGGTGAAGCCGCGATCAGCGGCGGGAGGGGGCATGGCCCCCTTGGCAGGAGCGCCGAGCGGATAAAATGGACCCAGGCGGGATCGAACCGCCGGCCTCGTCATTGCGAACGACGCGCTCTACCAGCTGAGCTATGGGCCCTTAAGGAAACTAACGTGTCCAGACGGACTTGCTAGTCCGAATGCTGCACCCTCGCGCAACATTAACACCCCACAAACCTATATCGACTTACCCAAGGGTGTAAATAGAGCTGGCTGGTTTTATCCGAGCGAGAACCTCGAGTTACACTAATTCCCACGCATCTAGGCAGATAGTGGTCGTCCGTTCATGAACACTGAAGATAGCGTGATCTCTTCTGCGAACTTCACGGCAATCGGCTCCTCAACCTGACGGATATCCAGATCGCGAACACGAACGTCGCGAATGACGGCCGCTGGCGCCCCCACGATTGAAATACCAGCTCGAGCCGTCTCACAGGTAATATCATCAAGCTCGATATCTTGAATTCGCGGTGGAAAGTTATCTCCGCGATATCCATGATACTGAGTAGTTACCTGAAACAGCTCATCGCACGCACCGACAGCTACGTTCCACACTCGGAGATGCTCAATAACACCTCCTCGATCGAGATTTGATTTCACATTAAGAGCGACGTCTGCCTTGTCGATGCGACTCCGGATGACGTATACGCGCCTAATTCCCCCTGACATCTCACTTCCAAGAGCCACTCCGGCGGCGTTGCTACGGAACATGCTACAATCACGAATAACGATATATTCAGAGGGTTTTCCTACCTCTCTGCCATCACGGTCTCTACCAGATTTAACCGCAATGCAGTCGTCTCCTGTAGTAAATTGACACCGCTCTACAAGGACATATCGCGACGAATCGATGTCGACGCCATCATTATTTACAAGGTAGGTCTTGACTGAGATTCCTCGAACGATCGCGTGCTCTGAATATAGAACATGCACTGCCCAGAACACGAGATCCGTAATCGCAACCCCTTCAACAAGCACCCGTGAGCATCCCAAGAATTGTATAAACGACGGGCGTAAAAAACTCCCCTTACTAAAAACTCTTTCAGCCAGTGGTGCTCCATCCGCGCCCATGCGACGCAACGAACGCTGCGCCTCACCCTGCTCTCGACGCCAATTTTGAATCGGGCCCGTTATGTCCATCGAGAGAGTGCCATCACCAGAGATGGCAACATCAGTGGCATTTAAGGCGTAGATACACGGTGAAAATCCCCACAGATCGGTACCCTCCCACCGCGTAAGGACAAGTGGCAAATAGTCATTCGGCTCTCCAGAAAAGCACACCTCACATCCCGCAGATAGATGCACCCTAATTCTCGAGGGAAGTCTCAGCGGACCATTTAGCCTCCAACGGCCCCGATCAAGCACAAGAGTACCACCACCTGCAGCACTCAACTGATGGATAGCCTCTTGAATCTGCAGCCGAGCGCAACCCTCTGGAACGGTAAGCACCCGGTGCCGATCTGGAATCCGGGGGCCTTGCACGTGATCAGCGATATCGCTAGCCTCCGCCAGCCAGCGCGGGGGGGTCAGGCGTGTCGCCGCCCCAGCCGACCTACGTCGAGCCATGATCAGAGAGGCTACGGTAACCACCGCTACCTTGAGGGCTCCCTGTAGGAAGCTCCTTCGCGATGGCTCTTGACGAACAGCACCTAGTCGACGGTCCACACCTTACCCCTTTCAGTGAGGAACATCTTTCTCATCTCCTCGATGTTGAAAGGCCTTGATCCTAAACGACCTAGGACGCTCACCTGGTGACCGGTTTCATCAACTGCTCGATCTCGATCAAGCGGTTTACTGATTGCGAGTGCGGGCCCCGCCATGTGTTTACGGGCCACAACCACCGGCTTGACAGGGGGTGAAAATCCATAGAATCCTGGAACTCGATCAGGATCGGTTAATTGCACAATAAATAGGCCATTTTTACCATCTGCGACGTATCCAAATAGACTAGCGTTAGTAGAAGCAACCTTAATATCGTAGGTATCGGATATCTCACCGTCTGCGTTGTATTTCATATACACCCGAGGCGATTCCGGCCGCTCAACATCAACTATTACCAACCCCTCTTTACCACCAGCGACATACGCATACGTTCGAGCCAAATAGACATTTCGCGCCTCGGGTAATGAAATCGAAGCACCCCTCACCACACGAGGGTCATGTGGGTGCGTGATGTCTATCACATGAAACCCTGAGGCATCGGTCATGAACGCATAACGGAATTGAATCGCTACGCCTGTTGGCTGATGAGCTGGCCACATGCTTTCCACCCGTGGTTTAAGTGGATCCTCCAGATCTAGTACCACCACCTTGTCATCTGTCCCGATGAAGGCCCGAGCACCGGCGAGGGTAATAAAACGAGCTCCTGACAGTATTCCACCCTCATTCCATGTAAGGGCACGCTCTAGGAAGTTATTGCGCGGTTCGCCGTCCTGCAGGGTATCAACATTCACTACGATTAGCCCCTCTTCACTATCAGAGATGAACGCGTAGTGATAGATGGCATGCATCGGCGTCTCTAGATTCTCCGGTAGCTGCTCTTTGAATGGCGCTACCGGCATATTTGTTGGCAATGCAACGCCTGTGGCGTTCTTTGAATGAATATGGGTATCTTGTCCGAGCGGAGACACTGGGCTTGTTACAATCCGCTCAGAGAATCCTTTGTTAGCGACATTGGCGATATCATATACTCTGAAACCACCGCTACCAGCCGCCGTGTAGAGATACTCACCCCGCATCTGAATGGACTGAGTGCTTCCACCAACTCCGTGGTGACGGTGGCTTTCCTGCAGCTCTTGGTTCTTATCTTGGTGATTCCTGTAGTAGTCCGGATAGGCATAACGGTGCAGGTAACTTCCAATCACAGCCTGTGGCTCATCCCATTCTGTAACTTGCACTCCCTCCAGCCCCTCGTGTCCTGTGGCAACCCAGGTGTAGTACCCCATGAAGTTCACGAAATTCGTACCCAATAACAACAACTGCGCCATGATGGCGTTGTTGTCATTCTTTTTTGACACGTGGCAATCCTGACAATCCTTAGTCTCAGCTGTTCGCACCGTATGAGGGAAATGTGGCGCAAAGGCTTGAGAGCTGTAGCCTCCGCCCGAGGTGGGTGGCTGCTGGAAATAGATCTTCTGTCGATTACTGTCTGTTGAACTGAGAATAAGAGCACTCGAGGATCGCACAGGAACTATTTTCCCATGTTTCGCCGGTCCATGACGTCCCAGCTGATACATATCATCTCGAGCCACCTGCGGATTATAGCTTGCCCAGTTGCGAGTCTCCTTTCCCTCGTAATGATTAGTTGTCTTTTTCCAATTTGCTTGTATGGGCAAATGACACCCACCACACGCGGTCGTCCAGGAGCTGTGACACGCAAAGCAGGACATGTCACTGTTAGGATGAGCCAGTTTCTCTGAGAATTCCGGATTCGCGCCATCCTTTGCCGACGCGATTGAATAGGTATCCGCGCCGTCCGCTAACTTCATGACCAACTTCGCTTTAGCCGATTTTTTATTAAAATCTTTGCTGCTCGGATCAACCGAGTCTTTCACCTGTTTTACGCGCCACTGCAATCCCTTTGTCACTAGAGAGCGCTGATAAAGATCAGCTCCCTCCCATACGAATTGTCGCTCGCCCCACGGTGTCCGCTTGAGAGCAAGATCGTGGCCACCCTCAGCTGCAGCAGGACCAGACGTCTTAAGAGTTGCTTTTTGAGTAATTGACCCGTGGCAATCCTCGCAGCCGATCTCAACAGCTTGCGCCACCTCTCCGTAAATATGTCCATCACCATGAGCATCCTGCCCAAAATGGCAATCCACACACTGCATACCGAAATCAACGTGAATATCCTGAAGATGGACCGCTTTTTTGAACTTCTCGGGATCATCAAACGAAACTATTTTTCCCTCCTTATCGAGAAGATGACCCTTGCGATCACGCTTAAAAACCGCTCTGAAATTCCAGCCGTGACCATGATAATCAGCGAACTGGGTGGTGTTTAGTTTGGGATTGAGCTCGCTCACTCGCTTCAGGAAATCGAGGTCAGTCCACTTCCCGCGCACCGCTGCTTCCTCGGGATTATGACTCATTGAGGTGTAATACTCTTCATCCGTAGGATACTTCTGCTTTTCGGGCCACATAGAGGGAGCGTCGGCTTCATAGTCCCACATAGTGTATCCGAGGTAGGTGTTCACGAACATGTTTGGCTGGTGCATGTGGCACACCATACACTGGCTCGTTGGAATGGCTCGGGTGAAGATATGCTTTAATGGGTGGCCCTCTTCATCTTTAGGAATAGTTGGATCAACCGTAACGCTCTTCCCCTCATGACCAAACTTTGAGTACGGACCTGAGTGTCGTGGATCCCTGTCATTAGCGTATATAGAGTGACACGCCGTGCAGCCGCTACTTCGATAATCTCCAGGATGATCGTTTGTACCGAGGAAACTTAGATGGGGATCATTAAGCCGCGTCTTGTGAATATTAATAAGGGGCACAGCGATTCGCGCCCCCGTTCCAGGGCCACGATTAGATGCCTTGATATCAGGCTTACCCGGATCCTCCAGCGGATTGGGTACTCCGGTCTCGGCGAATTGAGATCGGATAAACATGCCCCCTCGCTCAAAGATGCGGAATATATCGGCGGGTTTGAATATTTCCCAGGTGGGAAGAGGCAGGAGCTTGTCGAGCGCTCCACGCGCTTTTTGCTCCTCTGTAAGGGGCGGTCCACCATCGACGAGGCTCGCTGGCTCCCCATCCTCGGTATAACTCTCCCCTAACAGGTAGCGCTTGTAGGGCAGGATTCCGTTGTTGTACGCGGCTCCGCCCCATAACATAGCTGAGGTTGTCATGAGGCTCTTTTTGACCGCTGTGACGATTTCAGAGTGACATCCTCCGCACGCCTCTGGCGCCGCGCGCAAGTCTCCTGGGTTTATAAAACGAGCGAACTCGACCGGCTCCTTCAATAGATCGGTATAGGAATTTTTGGGATTTGCTGACGACGGCCACCGATCAGGATGTTGTGGTAGGATATGCGCGCTACTTTTCGCCTCCGCGTACCGAGGATCCCCCTGAGGGATTCCCTCCGCTCTGACAGAGGGATCTCCGCCGTGACACTGCGCGCACCCGATATGAATAGCGGGGTTTTCATGCATCGTGGGAGCATCTGTCTTTATGTGGCAGTCGAGACAACCTTTGCTGGTTTCCTCCATCTCAATCTGCGAGCCCCCTGGACGCACTATATTCTCGTACTTTTCATCCGCTAGTGCCAGATGATCTGCAACGAGAATAGCGATTATGAGCGCGTGAGATATACCGCGCAGCTTCGCTATCACAATTGAGCGTCTTTTTTTCATCACCGCCACATCAATACTGAAAAATCAAGTTAGTAAACGCCTCATAGTTCACCTTGTCGCCGAAGAGATTCTTTTGTCCCTGTCCGGGCAAGAGAACCGCGCTGCCTGCTCGAATCTGGATATTATTATTTAGAAACGGCCGGTAGAGAAATCCAGCCGATAGATCAACGCCTATATCCCGATTGATCGATCCATCTTGACGAAGCGCCTCGATCGTCGCCACCTGGTCGAATTGCAAAAATGTGGCGTTCGTAATTATTTTCAACTCGGGTAACACCTCTATATCCAAACCAACATTGTATAACCGAAGTCCCGGATTCACGAAATTTGATTGTCCTAGCTCTTTACCCGGACGAAAGTTCGGCAGAAGACTGTTTCGATTGACGAGATTAGTTCCGCCGCCACCGATAAACGGAATAGCCTGACGTTGCCAGAATGACAGATCCCCACCAGCAAAGTTAGGATTATCAAAAATAGCGTCAAAACCGGTCGCCTGACCGTCATATGGATCCCGATCACCTGAGGCCCACATTAAGGACGTACGTAGGCGAACCCAATCGATATCGTACGAGAACTCCTGCGCAAACATAGCAGCGTTTATATTTACCTGACGATTCGCGATTGGGTTGTGGCTCTCTGAGCCATTCACGTAATAGAATTGAGTTGTGGTGTTGACTCGTCCGAAATGACCATCTCCCGCGAGGCCGTAGTAGGTGGAATATATATTTTTGAAGCGTTGATCGCCTATCGCGGCTGGACGCACCAAGAAATTATTGTTGTCATACCTGTAGCCAGAGCCTCCCGCGGTGTCTTCTCGGTGGACGACGCTCACCATGGTAGTATGGCCGAGCGCTAGAAGATCCTGACGGTATGCGTTGGCCACGAATACATCCTCGTGACGATCGGTGAACATCGTGTTAATTCCTGAGTTCGTGTCCTTATCGAGTCGGGAAAAAGCAGCTAGGTTAAACTGCGTCTTATTATTGTCATAATTTCCGAACAATCTCGCCGCGGGCTCGCTTGAGTTAAAGAGAAAACCCCGAAAGTCGGCATTAAACTGCTGAATACCAACGCGTGAGGAAACAAAGTCGTATCGCTCCGTAAGATTGGCCAGGTGCAGATCCGCAAAGAGCTCCTGAAATCCGATGAAGTTATCAGATCGCACACTTCCATAGGCTGGATTCGCCTTCACCAAACCATCCTCATTAACCTCAACATGATTGAAGTTCAGCACCGGAGTTATGCGGAACTCATAATCAGGGGGCTTAAAAGACGTATTGCCCCTGATGATTCCGATTGAGGCAACAACATTTTGGACAAATGCCCACTGATTTCCATCACCAAAAACATTGTTGCTATTGGGGTTTTTGGTTGAGGCAAAACCAACAGGAACTGGGATGCGCCGGGACTCGTACAACGTATCGGAGATGACCGATACCTCCGTAAACCACAATTCATCGGGCTTTCCCATGACAGGGATATCCCCCTTGAGAATATTCTGATTGTAGGGGTCGTACCACTTACCCGCATAGAACATGCGCCAGCGATCGGGCACCGGAATAAAATCGGAGGCGGAGTTCTCAATCGGGGGAATTGATTCGTAGATAGTCTGAGGAAACCTTGGTGTATCTCGATCGGGGAAATAGCGCTCGAATGTCTCCGAGGGAGGGGTCACCTGTTGTGTAGTATCGTCATGCGCTGTCGAGGATTCGCTTGTCTCAGTCTCTTGCGCGCGGGCTTGAGAGTAGTAATTTAAAATACAACTCAAACATAGAAGCATGCAAAAAAAGTTTATCCGTAAGATTGCACGAAAGTGCAATGTTCGGGCTAACCCACATTTTTTTAGAAACTTACTATGAGTCGCCGCAAACATTCTGTTCGTTCGTGCCAATAAATGGTCCCTCGGGACAGTTGACGTAGCGGAGTCGAAGCTCCGGCTGCGGCAGAGCAAGGTGGTCCGAGCGCACCTCATTGGGCGCGTTAAAACCCAACCCTTGATCTCCGATCCCGGTGTGCCCGACATAATCCAAGCCTCGGCGACTAGCACCGTAAAAAGCCACTGTATCATCCTGGTCAATACCGTCTCCGCTAACACCCATGGCTCCGATAAGAATACCATTCCGATACAGAGGCACACCCCCTGCAAAGATCTGAAAGCCGTTTCGGACACGGCTCCCGAGGGGTCCACAGCTACCGGGTTTCGAGCCCACGCTGGATATGCCAGCTAGTATACCTCCACGCACTGCGTCTACCTGCAGACCGGTGTTAAAAACACTCCACGAACTGCCGGCAGCCGAGCCTGGGAAAGGTAATGAAAAGGGACCATTCGCAGTTCCATCAATTCCATCCGGAGTAAAAGGTCGAGCAAGATTTCCAGCTGCTCGAGAGGAGAATGCAATTGAACCATCGAGCGATCGTCCCGAGAAATTTGAGAACTCGGCGCTGTAATTACGCCCAAGAGCGCTCGCCGCTCCGGAGAGAACCGATCCAGCGCTCGCAGAGCTCAAAAAAGCTGCGGTTCTTGCCTTCTGAAGCGATACATCAACGCCGAATACTGGAGCATCCTGCGACCGCACGAAACCGAGAGGGGCTCCCGTATCGTCGACCACAAATATCGATACCCGAGCCGCCGAATCTCGTGGAGTTCGAATTGCAGCCCTGAGTCGCGACGCGGTCACAATAGCGGAATCGAGCAACGCATCGACCTCAGGCCCTTGAAGCTCAATTCCACCCGGAAGACTGCGTCCGGCACGGGTCGAAAACCTTCCAGTTAGAACTGACACCGCAACTCCCGCTCTCGTGGTGTTGGCGATTCCCGATGCTGCCGTACCGAATTGCACCCCAGTTCGAATTGAGCTCGACGAGTATCCTGAAAGAGCCTTCAACCCGCTTGGCTCCACATCTTCGAGAGATGCCGGCGGCACAAGATCTCCATAGCCAATATCGGAATACCGAGCACTTCTACCGGCCAAGGATATGTTATCACCCACCCGCTCCGAGGGCGCCTCAAAACCTACACTTGCGGCCAAGGCCACCCGCTCCTCAGGCTCATCATCCGTATCCGCGATGTCCCGATCGATCGTATACAACCCGTCAAATTCAACACCGATGCCTCCTACTACATCTCCCCGCTTGTAGAGTGGGAAGCCGCCCGGATCGCCGGAGAGTCCCAGGGGTAAAGGATGCGGACCCAAGGTTGCGCCTTGAAGGGTAATATCACTGCATGGAAGCTGAGAGATCTGCACACCAAAGAGTGGTCCACCTGGCTGAGCTGCCTGGCCTGGAAGAAAATGCTCTTGAATTATCTGACTAGCCGTACGAGTCGAGAAAGCATTCCCCTGACTACTAAGGTAGGCACCGGTGCCTGCCTTTGAGATCGCGGCCAGCGTAGCCGGGACCGTGGCGCCCTCCAAACCCCCGGAGGCTCCTAACTGACCATTGATCGTCGTCGTCAATGTTGCTCCACTCATCTGATAGAGAGCGAGGACATTACCGACCCGGTCAACAACAGCGAAGGTTCCCGCCGTTCCTAGACCCTTTGTAGCGGTAATAGCTTGTCGCAATATTGTCGATACCTCTACCGCTGATAGGGTCTGATTCGCGCATCCACCATCGCAGCCGAAGTTAGCGCTCGGTGAGCCCCCTGAGGAACTGCCACCAGATCCCCCGCCACCTCCACAGCCTAGTACCATGGATATTGAGGTGGCGAGAGCAACCGCTGATACGACTGGATACTTCATGGGGCCTTTCTACCTCGTCAACGAACGCAGATAATCGTCGATACTCTGCTTCTTTTCACCAGGAATTCCAAGATCATCGTGATAGGAGTGGCACTCAGCACACCCTGAGGTAACGTAACCCTCTTGTTTCTCTTGACTGTGGCACTCTTGGCAGAGCTTCTTTTGGGGCAATAACAGATCGGTCGTTTTGGTCGATTGCCGGGTTTTGTCATGACACGACTCACACGAGAACTCCTCATGAGCCCCATGACTAAACCGAGCAGCGGGGAGCCAGATATCAGGAATATTCGGTTTGCTGATTGTAAAGTGAGAGTTCGTATCGGTTTTCTCGGCCTCCGGCTTCTCAGCGTATGAGTGACAGAGAAAGCATCCTGTTCGGGTAAATAGCTCCCGCTCCGCATCTCGCGCACTCGAGGCTACAAGCGAAGCATCGAAGGGAACTGGCGTAGAACTCAAAACACCAGTGCCACGGGGCATCATGCGATGGAGATCGTTAGATCGATTCGGTATCGACTCATCCTCATGGAGCAGAAAGAGCTTAGTGTACTCGGTGAAAAGAGCAGAATACACCGCTTCAGCGTCACCGTGAGGTGCTTGTGCATATGGCAATCGCTCATCAAAGCCGAGATTATGACAATCTCGACAATGCGTATCAAAGTTAATCGGCTTGAAAGCTTTTAGACTCTCATTTAGTTGATGGCAACTATTACATTCCAATGTTACCGGACCGTCTTTGCCCCGAAGATGGGCTTTCAGGTGTGCCTCATGATTCAGTTTGATCTGCGATTGATCGATCGCGTTTGCTGTGTCACTGATAGAAACTCGAGAAACAGCGCCGGTTGAATCTTTGACCGAAATGCGGAATTCCGGATGGCGCGCAAAACTCGGTACGTTCACAATATTGGCGTCGCTCTTAAGCTGGGTCATCGATGCATGGCAGCTAACGCAGAAATCAGCATCTCGTAAAATTAACCCCTGCTGACCGTTGTGCTCCATGTGACACTGCGCACAGCGCATCTCGAGGCCCGGGTGCTTAGCGGTAAATGCGTCGAAACCTGTTGCGTGCTTGGTGAGCTCATGACACGTCAAGCATTCGCGATCCTGAATCGGCTGAAAGGGCTCGGCATGACACTTCTTGCAGTCGCCCTCAATTAATGAGTGCGATCGTGATATCGGACCGCTACTCCAAGACGAAAGATTAAACAGAACTGGGTATAAAAGAGTTACACACAGCGTGACCAGTCCTACTGCTGTCACTAAAACTCTCATTGATGGCAAGTATTCCTCTACTCCTAAGCGAGAAACACCGCGCGCCGCTCGCTCCGCCTCTGAGCCTTGCGGAATTGGAAGCGCTGCGCTGACCAATTCCACCACATCGCCATCAATAGTCACATCAATCGTAATATCTCCTACAACGAGCGTATCACCACTGACAACCAATGCGCTCGAAACTCGATGCTGATTGAGGCGCACACCCGTTGCGGACCCGAGATCCGTAACAACAAGCTTACCCTCTCGCCATGACAGTTTGGCGTGCGCGGGCGAGAGCCTGTGACTTGCGAAGATAATCTGCGATTGCCCCCCACGACCGATGGTGATCTCAGACTCGGAAAATTCGTGAATCAGGGTCTCCGACGATCCTTGTGGGTCAACTTTCTTGTGTATATGGCGAAATACCATGACCTACCGCAGAAAAAATACCGAGAGGATATGGACAGCCAACGCCACACACAACGCGACAGATACTGGAACATGAACGTACAACCACACCGTAAGCAGCGCCTTAACACGAGCTTGCTCAATAAGACGCCGAGCGAGATCCGAGCGCTGATCGAGAAGTTTTATGAGGGCCAGGGCATCATCCCGCTCAGCCGGCGGAACATGGCGCATAAGTTCCGTTGCGAGGATCGGATCCACACGAGGAATGTCTGTGATACGTAACAAGGCACGAAGTCCGGGACTGAAGGAGAAATCAAAAGAATTAAGTATGTGCAAAAACGGCTCACTCTTGGCGGCACACACAGCCTCAATGTGAGTAGTAAGCACTTCTACCTGCTCCACAAGGGCGACATCTTTCATGCCTCCACGATGCGCCGTGATCTTGCCCGCGAGCGTGGCATAATTGGCGATGCCCCATATTCCTGAGACGATCGTTATCACCATGAAAAGATATGCCGAAGAGTGAACATTAAAACCGAAGCTAAAACCCGCGTGCAGGGGCACAAGCAGTAATAACCCGATCCCTATCCAGATATGCGCCGCCAACCATCCCTCAACGGTGCCAAGAGATGAGTGATATGCCCGTTTGCGGGCCCCATACGCCATCAACCACACAATCCCGAGCGTTGCGATAATTCCGAACGCATACCCAACGATGGTTCCTCCATTTCGCCCACCTGGAGGGTCATATAATCCGTAGATGATGCAGCACGCACAAAGACCAACCACTGTCAGCCACAACCAGCGAAAATTCCGATAG
>Ga0214923_10005830_pt1 | contig 14099 bp, 24 predicted proteins | sample LL1510_MetaG_FD_177993 | JGI IMG/M metagenome (GOLD analysis project Ga0214923, IMG submission 177993) | Freshwater microbial communities from Lake Lanier, Atlanta, Georgia, United States - LL-1510 | ecosystem: Environmental > Aquatic > Freshwater > Lake | place: USA: Georgia | collected... | reverse complement strand
GAAGGAACGCAAGTCTTTGAAAATAACAAACCAGTTAGCTTCAATGACTTTGCGGATAGGGTCTTGCTTGACAAGAAACTACTAGAAGTGGCTAATCCAGTTCAGCCACACACACAAAATTCTACAAATCAAGGTGCAAGGATTCCTGCTAATGGTAAGTTGTCTAAATGGGCAGCTAAAGCTATGCAGAATGCCGAAAATGCACCATCAATATCTTAAATAAAATGTCATTAGGTTTTGCCCCATATCTACTTAAATCTCTAGCACAAGTTGCTTTGGAAAATGACCCTGAGATGGTTCTTGATCCAGCCGGTGCTTTCAATCTTCTTAACTCTCAAAAAGCAGCATCAGTAGTATCTGAGTCTCCTGCCGCAAATGGTCATCGCAAACAAGTTAATGTTAAATATCAACAACGTGCTACTCCAGCACAAGTTGCTGATACAATTAGCTGCGATAACGTAATCGTGCCAATCTACAATGAGACTACCGTAGTAGTTGACATCAAAAAACAACTTGGTATCTACATTGATGATGAGACTATTGCTCGTTATATGGATGAGGCTTCTCGTACTGTTGCCGTAGGTCTTCCACAAACTCAATTCATGGCTGAGTTCCTATTCTCAGTTATGACCTCTACAAATGCGCTAATTCAAGCATTAGACATCGAGGTGTTGACTAAATTGGCAAGTAACGTAGGTGTTAACGTTGTTACTGGTAACAATACTGCTACTTCTATCAACATTCCATTGAATACTGTCTATAATCCATTGAATAACTCAATCAATAAAATATTGACTGACTTCAACAAAAATGGACTCAAAGGTACTCCTCAAATCTTGGGTGCTGGTTTATTCTGGGATTTCGTTACTCAACAACCTTTTAAAACATCTGATATTAATGGACTTAATACTGCTGCACAAGCATCTAAGTTCCAATTCTATCCTGATTTGAATGCTGAGACTGTATTAGGTACTAACCAAGTATTAGTTGTTGCTCCTAACTCAGTTCAGCGTGTTGACTATATCACTAACCAAGGCTTCAGGGCTGGTTTGAAAGGTTCATCTTATTTCTTCACCATCGACTTGCCAATGCAAATCGGTCAAGAGATTGTACCTATCACATTTGATGCACACTTGAAATACATCGATTGTCCAACTGAACTTGTTGAGGCATATACTGGTGAGCCAGTAACTGCTGAAAGAGGATGGGCTTTGTATATCAGCAAACAAATGGGAGTATTCCAAATTCCATCTGATGCCTATCAGACTACTGATAGACTATATGGTGTGAATGGTACTCTATTGTACGAAATAAGCAATGATTGCACTGAGTGCCCAGCTTAGTATTAAATTGCCAAAACAATAAACTTAGCCGACTTTAATAGGTCGGCTATTTTTTTTTAATTACTTTTGTTAAAAAATAAAGCAAATGAGTAAATTAGATTGTTTAATCGACTGGGTAGGTTTGGATAACTGCATCACCACATCTACACCACCATCAGGCAGATATATCAATGAGTTACCGGGTATTGAAGTTATGAAATTAGACCAAATCGCTAACCAAGACTTATCAGGTTTTCAAGATGTATGGAATCGTGCACAAAATCGTGCTGCATCAAGGTTTTCCAACGATATGAGAAGGGAGTTTAGCAAACGCTTTAAAAAGCGTGATGCAGTTGAATTTATGTCAATGGTAGGCAATTTAGACTTAAATAGCTTGACCAATCCTAAGCCTAATATCTCAGGTCATACGATTGAATTAGACTGGCAAGATTGCACAATCGCAAATAGCAACTATTCAGCAATTCAGATAAGCACCATTTCATTCTATGCACCTTCAGCTGGTAGTTATCCAATAGTGATACTTGATTTAGATACTGGACTGCAGATAGCTTCATACACAATAACTGCTACCGGTGCTGGATGGATTAGCAAAATAGTTAATTCAACATTTAATATCAGAAGAATATTCATTGGAATCGACCAATCTGCTTTACAATTATATGAGTACAATATCGACAAGCAATGGATGCTTCAAACAAATCAATGCGGTACTGCAAGAGTTAAAGGTGCTACTGTTGCCTTAGCTGACATTAGCAACTATCAAGGTATTCCAGCGTTACTTGGAAGCAATACTTACGGATTCAGCACTAAATTCAGCGTAGTATGTATATGGGATAATTTGGTATGCAATCATCCTGAATATTGGACTGATGCTTGGATGTACGCTTGTGCCATTGAACTAATGAATGAGTTGATGTTTACCAGCAGACTAAATCGATTTACCACAACTGACTTAAATCAGCAGAAGAAAGCAATGGCATACTACAATATGATGTACAACGGCGGTCAAGATGAATTAGGTCAGACATTTGATGGCTATCTATACTCAGCTATTGATAGTCTAACATTAGATTGCCACGATTCTTGCTTCTTGTGCAACGATTTAGTTACATTCAGAACTGCATTACTATGAAGTACAAAAGCAACTTATCTGATGCCATTAATAGGCTAAAGAAAAAGGTTTCTTTTCCACCAAAGGAATTGGATAAGGTGCTTCGTAGTGCAGCTTCATCAGTTCAAGGCTCAATGATGAGAAGAGTATTTAATGATGGAAAGGATAGTAAGAATGGTATGATTGGTAGCTACTCGACTAAACCTACACTTGTCGGTCGTTCATCATTTGTAAACCAAACTGCTTGGAATCGAGTTTTTAAAGTAAAAAAATATAAATGGGTAACTTTTAGAGGTAAAAAGCTAAAGGTATTACCTGGTGGATATAAACAAATTAGGCAAATTGAAGGAAAAGAAACTGCAACGGTCAATTTGACAAGAACTGGCAAATTAAGTAAGTCATTAATATTTGAGCCAATTGCTAATGGCTATCAAATTGGATTTCTTCCCTATGGTGCTAAATTAAGTCAGTATCAGGAAGACCATTGGAACAAGATGATATTTGCTTTATCTTCTAACGAAAAGAGAATTATTACAACTATTGTAAATAACTACATTAAATCGAAATTAAATGGCTAAAGAGAAAGAAATTATTGATATTATCAATGTAAATCTACAAGCTATATTGAACACTAAACCTTTCCAACTTGGATTGTTTGCCGGTATTGCAGAAATGGTTACGAGATCAGATGGTGAGGAATCGGTAAATTATGCTTGTTTAGTCGATAATTATGGCAACTGTACTGAGGTAGGAATTGACGATAGGTATCCTTATCAAAGCTATTTTATTCAGACTGGATTTGAATCCGAAAGCGATGCGCCATTTGGTGATGAGGCATTTGTGAGCAATCAGAAAGCTGAATTTACAATGGTAGTTCTTGGTAATAGAAGAACTTTACAATTAACTCCACAAGTGCTTATCTCAGCAGTTGACTTAGCATTTACCGCTACATTGACCAATGTTCAGCTAAGTACTCTTAACTTACAAGGGATGCAAATTAGCGACCTTAAATTTAATTTAGATAAACAAGCGATATATCGCAATGAATATGGATTAAATGATTTATATTTGCAACCTGAATATATACTATTCACAGTCGATTTTACAATCGAAACACAAGTTGATATTGGATGCTTTAGCATCTGCTGATGCATCTGAAATTAAGTGATTTGTTGGAAATTGCTTAATTGATTAACTAAATGTCAATTTACTACACCGGATGTGCTACATCCATCGTTCCACCTTCTTGCTCCGACTGTCCACCAAAAGAATTAGGCGGTGTTCGTTCAATATGGCTACAAAAAGAAAGCTATGTATGGACTGACATAACCGATCCTAACGAATGGGCAACTGCCGTATGCGCTGGTGATGTTCTTTTGTTCCCAAAAACTCGCGGAAGTGTTGAAGTTGCGGAAACTACTTCAACTGGATTTGGTGATAACACCTTATCTATTGATGGTTTCGATTTTACTGCAACTGTTACTGAGCCTAATCTTGATAACTGCGCTACTTGGAAGTCATTACGCGGTAACTTAGGTTATTTGCTTGGGTATCGCACTCAATCAAAAGTATGGTTATCAGACAAGACTGTATCTATCAGTCCAACTATTCCAATCGCTGAGGACATCAAATCGGGTGTATTCAATATGGTTAAATTCACTTGGGCGCAAGAAGATCCAATCTGTCCAGTTGATATGCCAGTAGGAGTATTTGAGGCTTGTTTTGCTTGTGCAGTTTAATTTAAGCTTATGTATTGCAGCGTAAATACCGATAACTGCGAAGTATGTCTATTAGTGGAAGGTGCTTATTGTGGTCAGACCTCGATATGTCATCTTCCACCTAATATGACACTATGGCTATTCTTCCTAAATCCGTTCAATCAAGAATTTAAAAAGCAATACACCGCTGACGAAGATGGGTGTATTGATGTTCAAATTAGCGACCTTCCAGCTGGATGGTGGGGATTATGGAACAAGGCGCAAGTTCGCGCAAGTGCTGACGAAGATGGATGTTCTACCATCTTATTTGAAAAGGATGGATTAACCTATCCGTGCCTTATTTACTCATTTGTTGTAAATCCTGAAGAAGTGGCATACACATCAACTCTATGTAATTCCGTTATTAAATTAAGCGGAAATATAACTGGAACACCTGACTACATTCAAGATAACACCTTAATCGGCTACAATAGTCTAATGGTGATTATTGATGGTACTCAGGTTAATAATATCGATAATAATGGTAATACCAACTGGACATTTGATGCGACAACTGGTACAATCCAATTTACATATAACTTACAAGATACTCCATTTTTCATCTTAGCTTTTTAAAGAAAATGAAAAAACTATGCTTATTCTTATTGCTTATTTTACCTTATGTTGTACTATCTCAGCCATACGATCGAAGTGGAAACTTCACCATAAATGGAAACTTAGGGGTAGGTATAAATGCGCCTCAAACTAAGCTACATTTAATCGGTGGATTAAGGTATGTTAACGGCAATCAAGGTGCTGGTAAGATATTAGTTAGTGATGCCAATGGTAATGCCGATTGGCAAATTGGAAGCGGTGGAGCAACTGGTGCTACTGGCGCAACCGGACCAACTGGTGCAACTGGAGTAACTGGCGCAACCGGTGCATCAGGAGTTGATGGAGTAACTGGTGCAACTGGTGCAACTGGTGCGACTGGTTCAACTGGTGCTACTGGAAGTGCTGGTCAGTCTGCATCTTACTATGAGTATAGAGCAAGTACATCACTATCACTACCACCATCGAGCGGAAATGTAACTTGGAACAATGCAACTCAATCAAGTGCAACTGTCATCTACATTAATCACATCACGCAGACAAATGTCGATGTAGAGATATTTTTGGGACTACTTCAAAATGGCAACAAAATAATATTGCAAGATCAAAGCAACTCAGCCAACTATCAGCAATGGACAGTTAATGGAAGCGTTACTGTTGTTGCAAATAGCTATGTAGCAATTCCAGTCAATAGTTACTCAGGTACATTTACCTTTCCGAATAATCACCAAATTATAGTAGCTTGTATAGTTGCTGGAGCGCAAGGTGCTACTGGTGCAACTGGTGCTACTGGAGTTACTGGTGCGACTGGTGCTACCGGTGCTAATGGTACAAATGGAACAAATGGTACAAATGGTGCTACTGGTGCTACGGGTGCTACGGGTGCGACTGGTGCTACTGGTGGTGTAAGTGGAATAACAGTTGGAACAACAACTATCACAAGTGGAACATCAGGAAGAATTCCATTTAATAATGGTGGGGTTTATGGTGAAAATGTTGGCTTAAATTATACGGCAGCAAATTACAGATTAAGTGTTGGAAGGTCAACTAGTTGGTCTGATGCAGATGGATCACCATTTATTGCAAGAGTTACAGGATCGGCATTGCCTGGTTTTGCAACTAATTTTCTTATAAATAAAAACAATAGCAGATTAAGTGGCGCAATTGGATTCTGGAATGATGCATTATCAGCAGCTATGAGAATGTCAATTCTTTACAGAACTGAGTTTTCAGTATACGATGAAAACAGTGGAACATCAACCTTACAAATTTCACCATCATTAACTTATATTACTAATCAATTATCTGTTAAAAATGGTGCTGGAACTGCACATTTACACATAGGAGCAGGAACTGCTACTGCTGGAAATGCACCTTTAAAACTGACATCAGGAACTTTACTGACTGCACCTGAAAACGGTGCATTTGAGTATGATGGATCATTTTTATACTTCACTTTAGGTGGAGTAAGATATAAAGTAACCTTAGTACCTTAATCAAATGAAAAAATTTATCACAATCGCATCTTTATTTATTGCTTCAAAAAGCATAAGTCAAAATCAAATTGTCTACACCGATACCGCTTGGTATGATGGCTATACATTGAATAAAATAGTAGCTGATTCAACCGATTCTATTTATAGCAACTTGACTGTTAATGTCAAGGTTACCAATGGAACTTTAGGTGGATATTCGTATGATACTTATAGTCTTGATGTCATTACTCCTAAGAGTTACACATTCTACTTTACTGAGGCTATTTTTAGACAAAAGTCCTTTGACCTTTTTCGCAAAGTATATCCAGCTAAAACACGATAAAATGAGTACAACTATTCACGATTCTTCATCTATTGGTGCTATACTATCAATAATTACCTGGATATTCGGCTATTTTGTTCCTATGATCATTGGAGTTCCAGCTGACATATTAAGTTGGTTTCAATTACTTGCATTTATCACCAGCATTGGTGCTTCTTCAATAGTGATTTACAAATTCTTTAATAAAAATAAAAATGCTTAAAGTTGGTCAGCCATCACCCAAATGGTATAGAATTTTTAACACAGTTTACCCAATCGTGGAAAACGCAGTTATTGCCGGAGCAATGATTTACGATGTCGAGTCAAATGCTAAAGGTCTTCTTGTTTTCAAACTTGCATCGTCTACAATTAGGCAGGTTATTGATGCGGTAATCGAAGAAAAATGAAAGATATTGTATTGCCATATTTAACCAAATTTCCAGAGGTAAATACTTGGACTTTAGCTAAAATGATTGTTGCAAAATATCCGGATTTAAAAGCCGACAACGTGCGAAGTGTAATCCGTTATTATAGAGGCAATAAGGGAGTTGAAGCAAGAAAAAAAGCATCAAACAAACAATTTTTTCGTGCAAGTGATGGAAGCTACAACCTTAAGGCGGTCAATATTAGCACACAAGATTTTATTTTTCCGCATAAGAAGCCGTTAATAGTAAGCGACATTCATTTACCTTACCACGATATTGATGCTATCGAAATCGCACTTGAAAAAGCGTATAAGAATAATGTGGATAGTATCTATTTAAATGGCGATATTTTAGACTTCTACCAAGTCAGTCGATTTACGAAAGAAGGTGGCGCAATGTCTATCAAGGAGGAGAGAGACATGTTCTTTGAATTTATAGGTTGGATCAAAAGTAATTTTGATGTCCCAATATACTATAAAGCCGGAAACCACGAGGAGCGGTTGGCAAAATATATTAATGACAAGGCTCCAGACCTCGCGCAATTGCCCGAATTGTCACTAAGCGGATTCTTAAAGTTGGATGATTTGGGAGTTCAGTTTGTCGATGGCAGACAAAAGGCATTGATGGGCAAACTTATTGTTGTTCATGGGCATGAATTCGGAGAAAGTATATTTAGTCCTGTCAACCCGGCAAGAGGATTGTTTTTACGAGCCAAATCAAGCACATTGGCCGGGCATAATCACCAGACATCTGAGCATCATGAAAATAACCTAAAAAACGATTCTATGGCTTGTTTTTCGACAGGATGTCTTTGCCAATTAACTCCTAATTATCGGCCATTTGCATACACAAAATGGAATCATGGCTTTGCAATTGTGGAAATTGATGCGGACGATACTTTTGAAGTGAGTAACTATCGAATTATTGACGGAAAAGTAAAATAACATGCAACGGCAACTTTACGAATACAACAAAAACCAACAAATTCCTGTCGATTCTATTATTAAGATAGGGGAATCAGTTCTTTCGTTTATTGTGGCACTATTTGCAACAAAAAGGAGCAAAGACAAACGATTGGACGACTTGGAGATTACTGTTAAATACATTCTAAAAAAACTTGAAAATGACAATAACTTTGGAATTTGACAATTTCGAAGATGCTCAAACGGCAATGAATGGCCATATTTACCAAATGGCTATCTTTGAATTTGACCAATATATTAGGTCGGAGACAAAGTACAATTCCGACAACATGTCTGAAGAAACCTACATTGCTTACAACCATTTACGAGAAAAATTAAGGGAAATATTAAACGAAAACAATTTAAGCATAAGATAACATGATGATAAGTGAGCATTTTGATGTAAGAGAGTTCGTTTCTCCGGAAACATGGGAAAGAAACGGAGCGGATTCCGTCAAATTCATTGATCCCAAATTAGTGGCTTTAGCTGAATTTATGAGAAAGTATTTTGGTGCAAGTGTAATTATCAATAATTGGCACACTGGAGGCAATTTTAAAAATAGAGGATTTAGAGATTTTGACTCCAAAGTAGGTGGATTTACCTCTCAGCATCGTCAAGGAAAGGCATTTGATTGCAATATTAAAGGTTTTACAATCGCTGATTTGCACAAAGCTATAAAGAAAGACGAGCGGACATTTTACAATGCAGGATTAAGGCGAATTGAAGACATAAAAGATGCACCTACATGGCTACATTGCGACATAAAGGATGGCATTGACAATAAAATTGTGATATTTAGAGCCAAATAAAAAAATTGCTATATTTGCGAAGATTCTTTATTTGCTGACCCATTAAAGAAAAAGGAGACCAAGAAATTGGTCTTTTTTTTTGAAAAAAAATTTGCAGAATCAAAAATCTGTATACATTTGCGGAGTCAGTAAATAAATTATAATGGAAACAATCATCCTAACTCAGCCGTCTTTGCGAGGCTTAAAATATTCGCAATGCCTGCCTTTATTGTCGGTAATTGCCGACCAAAATGGACTGAATTTGTCCAAGATTCGGGATTTTCGGATTGCTAAGAGAATTCTATTAATAAGTATGGCCCAAAATTAATATCATGGGCAAAAAATCAAAAATTTTACTTATATTCTATGTTTTGGTAGTATTTTTTACCTACATGGCAATCGAATTCTTTAAACATGCACAAATTCCTGTCAATCCATCTGCCAAATCTTATTATTCGCAATTTTAAAGCGATTTTTGAGTATTTCTTGGCAATCTCGATACTATTATTAACTATTTATTTTTTTACGTTACTATGAATCTTTACGATTACTTACAAATCCCACAAACTGAGTGGCTAATTGCCGACGAAACTGAGGCCAATTGGTTTCTTATTCACGTTATGAACGCTAACATTTACAAATATACTGTCAACAGAGGCGATTATTTTTACGAGTTTTCTTTAAATGCTCCAGAATACAACTTACTCAAACTTAAAAAAACATGGTCCAAAAGAAAGGAAGTTTCTCAACCATTTAGTCTATTCGCTGCGGTCCATGCTTTGCAGGATCTAAGGGAAAAACATATTGGCGAAAAGGTCACAATCCGGATGGAAAGCCATGCCAAATGTTCGGATTCTTGCCTATATTTAAAGGAGGTTGGATTCAAGGAATTGAATCAGTTTAAAAAAAGTTTATATTAATCAAATTAATTGTTATATTTGCAAATCTTTAATCGTCAGCAAAATGTTTTACAAAACCGAAATGCATGTCATTGGCTATGTCTGCCAATTCTGCAAACAATCTTATCTTGATTCTGAATATCATATCGACATGGTAGACCTTTGTCCACTATGCGATGAATGTTTTGAGTCAACCAATGAATTAATTTATAAATACGAAGGCAAAGCCGAATTTGATAGGCTATTTGCTAAGTATGGTCGCAAGGCCCAATGGGATTGCAATGAGGACCAATTGATTTTTAAATACGAGGATATTTACGTTTAAATTTTAAATACAATGATAAAACCAAAAAACCTTGCTATACCTATGGCACAATTTGAAGACTTGACTATTGGCAAACAATATGTCATTGAATCAGTTTCGACGAGAGAATTCATTATAATAGATGACAATGATGATTTCCAGACATTTCCTCTAAACATCAAAGGATTCAAATTTGAAAAGCCAGAGCAGAGACTTATCCAGACAACTAAATTGGAGGTTATGTCAAATTTTCTTGTCACTTATGAATTTATTAAAATTGAGGACGGCATGAAAGTTTTTGTTAGAACAATTGAGCAAACGGACATTCAGAATTTCCGCAAAGATGTTGAACATGAGTTGGAGAATGCAATTGCAAACCCATCTGATTGGGTTTTTCGAACTATTTGGGAATAATTATAAATCATAAATCAATAAACAATGAATCTTACAACTAAAGATTTTTTTAAACAAGACTCGGTCCAATCTAAATTCAAAGAACTACTTGGCAACCGGGCAAATCAATTTATCACATCGGTATTGCAAATTGCAAACAATAATGCAATGTTAAGCAATGCGGATCCTGTATCCATTTACAATGCTGCGGCAACGGCTGCGGTTTTGGACCTACCAATTAATCCTAATCTTGGATTTGCTTACATAATTCCATTCAACGAAAAGCAAAAGGATGGAAGCTATGTGAGTAAGGCACAATTTCAAATTGGCTACAAAGGTTTTATTCAATTGGCTCAGAGAAGCGGTCAGTTCAAAACTCTTAATTGCGTTGCAGTTTACGAGGGTGACGAGGATGGGGATGTTTACCAAAGATTGATTAACATTATTCCAAAAAAGCCAAGCACCAACAACATAGTTGGATATGCTGCATTCTTCCAATTATTAAACGGATTCGAAAAGGTTTACTACATGGACAAATCTCAAATTGAAAGCCATGCGTTGAAATTCAGTCAAACGTATAAAAAGAATTTTGGAGTCTGGAAGGATGATTTTGACTCAATGGCCAAAAAGACAGTCATAAAATTGCTATTGAATAAGTATGCACCTCTCAGCATTGAGATGCAAAAAGCCGTAATAACAGACCAAGCTATTATCAACGATGTCAATGGCGAAGATGTGACCTATTTGGACAATATTGCCGACCGACCAGAAAAGCCAAATCCAAAGGAAATTGAACAGGAGAGATTGTGCCAATTAATAAAATCCTCTAAGTCAATTGACGATTTGAAAAAAGTTACTAAAGATGCCATATTTGGCGAAAAAGCAAACCAATTGTTTGACCAAAAATTAAAAGAATTAGATGTTTGACCAATTTTTATTTAGATGCTCTGGTCTTGGTTATTTAATGACTGAGGCCAGATCCAAATCCGAATCTTTATCCTCAACTACAAAAACTTATTTAAGGGACCAATTTATTAGGCATAGATTTGGAAGAACTCAGGACCTTTCAAATAAATACTTAATGAAAGGAATTGCGGTTGAAGATGATTCAATTACTTTACTCTCCATGCACATGCGAGAAATGCTCACCAAAAACGAGGCAAAACTTACAAATGATTATTTGTCTGGAACTCCGGACTTGATTCATGGAGATGTGGTCATTGACATAAAATCAAGGTGGGATATTTATTCCTATTTCAAAACAATTGACGAGCCAATGGATAAAATGAACTATTGGCAACTTGTCGGCTACATGGAACTAACCGGGTGCAATAAAGCCAAAATTGTCAATACTTTAATTAATACTCCATTTGAGCAAATTCAAAATGAATTAAAGAGAGAGCAATACCAATGGGCCAATTCAGTTCCGGCATGGAGAGAGATTGAAATAATCAAGAATTCCGTCTATGATTTTGATACATTCAACAACTATGTTGGTATAATTACAATGGTCCAATCGGACGAGGATAAAAAAATGTTTGATTCATTTGTGGAGATTAATGACCGGGTTAATATTGTCGAGATTGAGCGCAATGATAAGGATGTTGAGGATCTTTACAACAGGATTGCAGAATCAAGACTTTACCTTAATTATTTATTTGAGAAACATGGAAAATAAACAAACCGCAGTGGATTGGTTAGTTGATGAACTTGAAAAAAATCACGTCTTTCACGACATAAAAAACACTAATGCTTATCAAATTGCTAAACAAATGGAAAAGGAGCAGATGTTTGAGTATATTAAAAATAACATAGTTATTGGAGAAAAAACATTAAAATTTTTTCAAGATCAATTTGAAAAATACTACAATGAAACTTTTAAATCAGAATAAATTGGAAAATTAGTAATGCTATGTAAATTTATTAACCTAAAAATCAGCAACTTAGATTTATTTTGAATATTTATTTTTGAAAAGTGTTTTCGTGTATCAAAATATAACATACATTTGCCTCAAATTAATATTTAAACAAATGAAACAAATGACCAAAAACTCAGCAATTAAAAGATTAAACAATCTTACAGTCTTGTCAGATGACAATCTTAGACCAATCTCAAAGAGGTCGCTAATCTACCAGACAATTGCCAACGTAATTGAAGGAGAAAATTTTATTAGACCATGCTACTCAACAGGATCCGGTAAATGGACCAGAAATGTCGACCATACTTGGGATTTTGAAGCGGCATTAAAACGCATGAATTTCGAATTCACATGCACAAACGATTCTCCCAGAGGTGGCATGTTGGGAAAACTTATTATTGTAACCACTAAAATTAAATAACCATGATTAAGGATTATCAAAATTTCAAGGTATTGTCTACCAAAAAATACCTAAATACGGCCAATGACTATATTGGAATCGAAGTTGAGCATTTATTTTTTGGAAAAGGCATAATTGTTAAAGCTAAAGACAATTCAGACAATACCGGATACATGCTATTAATTCAATTTGGCGAGGAATATTTGACTATTAACTTTACAGACATAATCTAATGGGATCCGGAGGAAAAAGAGCAAATAGTGGAAGAAAAAAGGCCTTAATTCAAAAGGATGTGGTATCCTTTCGTGTGCCTAAACCAATCAAGTCAGATTTTAAGAAATTGGCTTTGGAGTTGATTACAAATCTGCAAAATAATGACCTAAATATTTAAGGTTTATTGTTGGACCGAATGTATTGTTTTTTATATTTGCAAATTACAACGATGTGGACGGACATCTATAATTACATTTATGCTCAAATTGGGGGAAGGCCCGTCCGCCCGAACCCGATTTGGGCTTTTTTATTTTCATGAATTCATACGAATTAACCAGACGATGGTTTGATTTTGCATTTGAGAATCCGGAGGCAAAAGTTCAGCATACGGCTTTGTTTTGTTGGATAATTGAACTAAACAACCGTCTTGGATGGAAAGAGCAATTTGGACTACCTACAATTTCGACAATGGAAGGTTTGTCAATTGGGAACAAAAAAACATATTTGGCCGCATTAAATGAACTTGAAAAGTGGGGATTTATTAAGATTATCAAGCTCAGTAAGAATCAATTTCAAGCCAATATTATTCAAATATGCCGTAGCAAAAAAGCCCCAGCATTGCAACCAGCATTGGATATGGCACTGCAACGGCACTGCAACGGCATTGATACCAGCATTGCAACCACCACCGCCCCCATAGATAAACAAGTAAACAATGAAACAAAGAAACAATTAAACAATATTGCCAATCGACAAATTGAATTTTTTGAGGAGTTGAAAAACCATACTGAAAAGTACGGCAAAGAAATGGTCCGCAAATTTTATGACTATTGGTCCGAAAAAACTACAGACGGCCAGAAGATGAGGAAAGAAATGGAAAAGACTTGGGAGACTGAAAAACGATTGGCAAAATGGAAATCAAACAACTTTAATAACAACAATAAAAACCAAAATGAGCAGCCGGAATTCAAAAAATTTAAAGGATATGAGGATTGAGGATATGAGGATTAATGGAAAATTGCCTCCTCAGAATGTCGAATTGGAGGAAATTGTATTGGGTGCATGTTTACTCGAAAAGCAGGGAATGGATATTGCAACCGAAATTTTGACAAAGGATTCATTTTACAATCAAAATCATGCAATTATTTTTGAAGCATGCAAGAATGTTTATCTTAGAAATGAGCCGGTGGACATTATGACGGTTGTTCAAGAATTAAGGACCATGTCAAAATTAA
>Ga0214923_10005829_pt1 | contig 14101 bp, 21 predicted proteins | sample LL1510_MetaG_FD_177993 | JGI IMG/M metagenome (GOLD analysis project Ga0214923, IMG submission 177993) | Freshwater microbial communities from Lake Lanier, Atlanta, Georgia, United States - LL-1510 | ecosystem: Environmental > Aquatic > Freshwater > Lake | place: USA: Georgia | collected... | reverse complement strand
AACTGGTTCGACAAATCCCGAAGTGGGTGGCCACCGCCAAACGGGAACTCCCACCGTTGATTGAAAAGGTGAAGTCGTTCTTCTTGGAAGCGACCAAGTTCTCCGATAGCGCGGTGAAAGCGTTGGGTCCAGACGGATTGATCACCACCGGCATCGCCGCGATCGGGTTCAAGATTGGCGGATTGAAGGGTGCGCTAGCGGGCGCGCTCACCAAGGGGTTCTCGGACGTTGGCCTTGGGCCATTCGAATCGCTCCTCGCCGGTGCGGTCGGGTCGGCCATCCTCGCGGGATTGGCCGAAGGCCTCGCATCCCAAGCCGCGCTTGCGCTCATCGCCGCATTCAAAGCGCGAATGACGGCGGCCAGTTCGATCCCAACGCCAATCCCAGGGGGCGGTGGTGGCGGCGGTGTTCCGCCAATCATCCCAGGCGGCGGGGCCGCCGCGACGACTGGCTTGGGCGCGCTTGCCGCATCGTTCGCCGCACCATTGGCGGTCGTCGCCGCCGGTGCTGTCGCGATGACGGGCATCTTCGCAATCGGCGCGAAACTCATCACCCAGGGCGACACGCTCGCCGAACGCGAACGCAAGTGGGCCGAATGGGAACGAAGCAAGCGAACGCCGTCATTCGGTGGGAAGTTCCTCGATCCGATGTCGGCCAAGTATTCCACCCCAGAGTTCAACGTGTACGTTGGGGGAACGGCCGTTGCCGATGCGGTGGTTCCAATCCTTGCACGCGACTACTCGGTGAATCCAAAGGGCGGGAAGTAATCGATGCCCGCGCCGTGGGAACTCCGTGTCGATTCGCTCAACGCCGGGGCCGATCTATTCACGCTTCCGACCTACGCCGCGGGAACAACGCCATTCGTGCTTCCCGAATCCGTGTCGATCTCCCAAGCCGCCAACGGTGGTGGAGCGTCCATCTCGTTCGAAGTGATCCAACCCCAGACGAACGGAACCCCGTGGTTCGCAACGTCTACGTTCCCAGACAACTCCCGCGTTCGGTTCTTCGACACGCGCTATTCGTCGGGAACCCCGATCGCAATGGGATTCATCACATCCATCGAAGCGGAACTCCTACCGTCTGGCCAGGGTACGCGTGCGACGGTAAACGCGGCCGATCCGACTGGATGGTTGGAAAAGATCATCCTCCGACGTGGAAAGATCGGATCATCCCAACAGAACGTCGGACCGTATAAGACCGCGGGAACGACGGACCAGGCCATCATCACGGAGATCCTTGGCGTGGTGAACGGTTCCGCCGGTGGTTCATACACGGAAGACGCGGCCACCAAACTCATCTTCAACGCCGCCGCCGCGCCGATCTACTATGGAACCGCGACATCGTTGAGCGCCGGTTCCCCAACCTACGGGCGACAGACGTTCGAACCCCAGACGCTCGCCTCCGCGATCGACACCGTGCGCGGACTAGCCGAAGGATTCGACGGCAAGATCCGCCGCTACTGGGTGGATGCCAACGCTGTCCTCAACTACGGGATCACGGGAACCGCTCCCGCGAATCCAACCGCGCCCGTTGAAATCATCACCTCCGGGACGCAAGTGGTTGGATCATCTTCCGCGACCACGAAAGTCTTCGCGAACTCAATCAAGGTGAACCTCGACCACAATTCCCAAGTTGATCGAATCTTCACGCGTGCGGCCTCTTACGATTCAACGCTCGACCGTGGCCGCGGAACAGCGGCAACCGGGGCCTACACCACGGGGAACACCGTGGACCCGTACGTTCGCACGGCGGGTTCCGCAATGCCCGCGGGTCCAGGGACCGCGTTCGCGCGTCCTACCGGTCCACGTTCGGAGAAGATGTTCGAGATGTCCCAGTTCCGCGGCCTCAATAACTCGAACCGTGCCGATTTTATCGACCGCTTCACGGGTGCGACCTTCGCCCTCAACGCCGTCCCAAAGCGCACCATCTCTGTCTCAATCTCTGGGGCGATCGGAACGGCTACGAGCGCGCCCGATCTCTCCTATGGATTCGTCCAGGGATACACCGGAGGTTCGCCGTACACCCTCACGAAGACAATCGCCGCGGGGCAATACATCAAACTTACCGCTCCCGCATTGAACTTGTCGGGCCTCTATCGCATCGAGTCCCTCACCTATTCATTCCGCACGGGTTCTTCGATCGTCGACCTCGATTTGGAGTTGGAGTTCCGGAAGAAAGGACTCCGCGAAATCATCCTGGGGGAGGGGTAAGAAATGGCGAACTACGGAACGGAGCGCATCGTTCTTCAAGACACCGCGGGCGCGATCCAATCGGAAGATGGCGCGCCTCTTCTCTCAACGCAATCGGAGGGCGGCGGATCGTACGCACTAGGTCCAACACTGTCCGCGGGGATCTATTCCGGCGTTCAAAATGGAAACCTCGCCTCTCCTCCTCCCGCGATTGGAACCGCCACGCCAATCTCGGAGGATAACTCGATGCCATATTTCTCCTTCGTTGATTCTTCAAGTGGAAGAATCACGGCCGCATTCGTTGAAGATTCTGGCCAAGCGTCGGGGTATGCGGTGCGGTTCACGATCATTGGCGGTTCCGTTGGGGACACCGCATATCTTGAGCGGATTGTCTCAATGCCATCATCACGTGCCCAGGCCGTCTCGTATCAACCGCGCGCCTCTTACACCGCGGCATCGAGTGCCGCGACCTATTCGGCATTCACGGACGCGATCTATTTGAAGGCCGATGGAATAACCACCACGGGCGCGGCCGGAAGTGCGGCGCGCACTGGTGCCGCCATCGCCGCCTATACCTCCACCGCGTACGAGATTCAAGCGAACCCGAACCTAACGAGTGCGGTTCCGATTGATGCGGCGTTCTTGCGAGTGCGAACTGGCTTGACGGTTGGGACGGCGATCCCTGGAACGGCGACGATCGACCTGGTTGAGATTCGATTGGATAACGGCCGAACCCAGGCAATCATCACGGACTCCGAGGCTCCGACCCAGTATGGATACGGCGTTCTCACGATGACAACCGGACAACTTTACTTGTCGCCCAACGAAGCGGGAACTGTTGGCGCGAATCCTCGTGCGGTGTTCAATGCCCAGAACGGACAGATCACCCTTGATGCATCCAAGCGCGGAACCAATGGAAGCGCGGTCTCCAACGGTTCGATCCGACTCGCGCATGACATCACGAATGGCAAAGTTTGGTTCGGCGGTGATAACTCCACACGGTATGAAGACACCAACCTTTATCGAAACAACGTTGATCAACTTCGCACGGATGATCGGTTCATCGTTGGGGATCGTACAAGTCCGGCCACAAGCCAAGTAGACGCGCAAGGTGTAATCCTAGACGCGGCCTCGGGCTATGCGTGGATTGATCGCTCTCCGAACGACGCGGCCACGGACGCGTCATTGTTCTTGTCGTCGGGATACTTCAACGGCAATCTCCAGATGGTTCGATTGTTCCGAAAGATCACATCGGGCGGAACCGCTTTGTCCGCGACTGGCCACATCCTCGTCGCTAATAACACCACCACCGCGCCATCGTTCGGCGCGGGTTCCGATTGGCGATTGAAGTCCGACGTGCGCGACGCGTCCGATGAGATCAACTTTGTTGAGAAGATCAACAATCTCCGTCCGGTCCTCTACACGGAGACGGGTTCCGGTGATGAGAATCTTCTTGGATTCATCGCGCACGAAGTCCAGGCCATCATTCCCAACGCCGTTGAAGGTGCGAAGGATGCGGTCGATGAGAACGGCGATCCCATCTATCAAATGCTCTATCCCGCCAAGTTCATCCCGTACCTCGTGGGTGCGGTGCGTGAACTATCCGCGCGGGTCGAGGCATTGGAAGCGCGATTGGCCGCGATAGACTCCATGGAATGACGGCCCGTGATGTCTCCCAAATCCTGGACCGCCTCACCAAGATTGAATCGGACCTCGCCGATATCAAACTTGAGATGGCGGAAACTCGTGGCGCGTATCGACTGGCCAAGTTCATCATCGCGCTGTTGGGCGTGTCCGGGTTAGGCGGGATCATCGCCTGGTTGAACGGCCAACGGTAGGGGATAGGAGGATCAAATGCGGTTGAAGGTGAAGTCGCAACTGGATCACATCGAGAGGGGGGGCATCCTCGACGATTGTGGCCCTTCGGCCGTGGCCGCGCTCGTCGCCTGGGCTTCCGCCTATGAAGTCGATCCATCGGCCGGAGACGGGATCGCGATGAAGGCAAAGATCACGGGCCAGAAGGATCGCGACGGCGTGTCGGACAACGGCTCCAACCTCCCCCAACTCATCAAGGTCGCCCGCGGGTTCGGGGCCAAAGCACGGTGGGCAAAGTCCTGGGATGACGTGGTGGCTTCCGCCAAGCGTGGAGCGGGGATCGGGATTCACGTCCAACAACCCATCGGGTATCCAGACGGCCAGGAGATCTCCGCGTGGCACGTCAAATGGGGCAAGTGGTGGGCGAAAAAGGACAAGGCACATCTCCGCCGCGGGTATGGACATATGGTGGCGGCGGCGTTCGACCCCGTGGACGGGTGGATGCTCGCGTGTCCGACGCGGAGCGGGAAGGGTCCAGAAGCCTACGGCGCGCCTACGTCCGAAGCCAACCTCCGACGGATCGCCGACTCCAAACGGGTCGCCGGCAAGGACAACCTCCCCGACTACCGCCACACGATCATCGTCGAATGGCCAAATCGGAAAGTTCCCCCGACCCCCGTGGCGAACACCCCGATTCCCGCCCCTGTGGTGGCCGTTCCAGTCGTCCAGAGGGTAGACACCCCAAATCCAACCCCGCGCCCCGTAGCGTCGCGCAAATCCCGCTCCACGGCGATCGAGGCGGAGATCGAGGCGTTGGGAAGCGTAGACTGGGGCCACGTGAGCCGAAAAGCGGGAACAGCACTCGCGGCCGCCCTAGACGCGGGCGCGACAACGAAAGGCGGAATGATGGACAGGGCCAAAGCGGGAATGGCGTGGTTGATCAAGAACACGGGCATCGACGAGGCGATCCTCGAAGCCCTCCGCGTGGGGCTATCCACGGGCCTAGCCGTGATGCTCGCGACCGGCGCGCCCATCTTGGAGATGACGACCCAGGACTTCCGCGTGGTGGCATCGGGTGCGATCGCCGCGACGCTCCAAGTCCTCGTTCGAGCGTTGAACCCAGACGACCCCAAGTTCGGGGTCGGACGCGCCAAGGCGGTTCGCGCCGCGGAGAAAGCGGCCGCCGCCGGTACACGCGCCCGATAGACGCGACGGGCGTGGAGGTGTAGCGTATCCGAAGCCGCCCACCCAGGGCGAGCGGATTGGAGGCATATGGCGAAGATATTGGAGGCCATCGTCCAGACGCGGACGATCAAGGGGCCACCGTGTGGGTTGGGGAACCTATTGGCCCACATCCCAGACGACGAGCGCGACGCGTTGTTGTCGCTCATCAATCCCGACGCGTATCCACGGACGACATCAACCGCGCTCGCGCGTGCGATAGAAGCCGCCTATGGACACCGCATCGGACGGAACGCGATCGACCGGCATCGGCGACGCGATTGTTCTTGTGATTGGAGGTTCGGACAATGACGAAGATTGAAAAAGCGTTGGCCGTCGAGGTTGAATCGGAGCAACTTCACGAGTTGCGCGAAGCCCACAATCGGGTGCTTCGCCAACTGGACAAGGTGAAGCGATCCCAGGATGAGATGGTCGAGGCGGTATATCGCGCCGCCAAGGACGCGGCCGCGGGAATGCGAATCCCGCCCGTGCCAACACCAAAAACGGATCGTCGCAAGGGAACACCGGAGGTCGCGATTCTGTTGATCGCGGATTGGCAAGTCGGGAAAAAAACGCCAACCTATTCCACGGATGTCGCGGCGGCACGCGTAAAAAAACTAGCGGCCAAGGTGGAACGACTTGTCGCCATTCAACGCGCGGATCATCCCGTGCGCGAGTGCCACGTCTTCCTCCTGGGCGATTTGGTTGAAGGCGAAGATATCTTCCCAGGACAAGCGCATTTGATCGACGCGTCTATCTACACCCAAATCTTCTCAACCGCGGAGATGCTTGCGGGATTGACGCGTTCGCTCGCATCGCACTTTGAACAAGTCCACGTCGCCGGTGTGATTGGCAATCACGGACGAATCGGCCGATGGGGAACATCCCGTCCAGAATCAAACGCGGATGCGATCGCGTATCGCACGGCGGCGATGATGGTGGCCAACGAAAAGCGCATCACGTGGAAGGAGACCTTCACATCGGGCGAACGTCATTGGAACGAAGTCGTTGATGTGTTGGGCAAGAAGTGGTTCCTGTTCCACGGCGATCAACTCAAAGCATCGATGGGATTCCCGTTCTATTCGTTGAACAAAAAGATCGGCGGATGGAATATTTCAACGGCGCGAATGGACTATGCCGCTCACGGGCATTGGCACACGCCGGCGCGTCTGGTTGCGGCCGATGGGAAGATCACGGCGTTCGCGTCTGGCTCGATTGAATCGTCCAACACCTACGCCCAGGAGTGGCTCGCCGCATCGGGTGAACCCGCCCAATGGTTGTTATTCCAGACGGCCCACGGATTGAGCGCGGAGTACCTCATCCGTCTAGGGGATGACGCGCCGTAGAATCGGGGTTCGCGGCCGTCGGGGTGCCTCCCCCCGACGGTCGCCCCACCCGTGCAAATCGCCCCTCTGGGTTCGCCCAGGGGGGCCTTTTCGTGCGTGATTTGGCCCCTTGACGGGCGGGAACGGGTGTTCCATCATCTCACCTAGATCGGGGATGTTCCCCGTGAACAAATAGGAGGAACAGGCAATGGCTCACACGCTAACGGTGCGACTCATCATCACCACGGAACAGAAGGTGGCGGACGCTCAACCGGAATCGCGATTGGATTTGATCCGCGACGCTGTGGCCGAACGGTTCGATCAACTCATCGGCGACACGATTGATGGAATCGGCGCGGATGGCGAATCGGAATATGAGGTCTCGGAAGCCAACATCATTGACGTTCTCGATCGAACGCCATTCGCGATTGATGACGCGTCCGTCGCTTGCGCGGACGTTGATGTCGAAGTGATCATCAACCACATCACGGGAAAGTTCGCGGCGCGCTACGAGTTGGAGGAGGCGATTGAGGAATGCACCGCGGACATCGCGGCGGATTTGAATGAACAGTCGCTCGGCGACGATGACGCGTTTGTGATCACCCAGGTTGAGACGGACGGGGTGGAATGATGAACTTGGACGAACTCAAATCCGCCATCATTCCGGCCATCATCACCGTCATCATCATTTGGGCGACGTTCGTGGTGTTGTTCACCGCGGGCGCGGGGATGGTGGCTCGATGATCGCCGTCGTCTATCCGTCGCTGTTCAACACGCGCCCAGACGCGACGATTGATTCGTGGGCCCAACTGGTTGGGATGCTGTCGAACCATCGTGAGAATGCAGACAAGGAACGCGCGGCGATGTGGTCGCCGGTGTCGCTCGTTGATGGCGGAACGCGTCGCAACGCGGCGGTTGGAACCGTGAACGCGCTCGTGCTTGACGTTGATGGTGGCACGGCGTACGCCGACATCCGCCCACGTTTGAATGGCCACGATTGGATCGCGTATTCCACGCATTCGCACCGCCCCGATTCGGAACGGTTCCACGTCGTCGTTCGTCTATCCGAACCGGTGAATGGTGAAGACTGGGCGGCGCGCTATGACGTGATCCGTGGGGCGTTTGGGGTCGGGGATGTTCTCCGCGCCCCGTGCCACTCGTACTTCGTGCCTCAACATCGACCGGGCGCGGAATGGTTCATCGAGGTCGGGAATATGGAGGAACGATGAAAAAGCGAACGGCGACAGTCGCAACCTATGGGAAAACGGGGCGGGAATACTATCGGCTCCACGAACGGGCGGCGGCTCAACGCCGATCCATCCAGACGATCACGATCCTCGTGTTGTTCATTCTGGCCGTGGTGATCGTCGCGGGGGTGGCACGATGAGCGGCTCGATCTCCAAAGCGATCGATCCGAAGCGCACCGGAATCTCCAAATCGCTCATCACGTCCACCGCGCTATGCAACCGCAAGGGGTGGTTCGCGGAGAAGATCCGAACCGCCGACGGCGGGCGGCTCCCGCTCGTGGCCAATGAACGAATCGCGTTCGGATCGGCATTGGATGAGGCGATCCTGTTCATCGTGGAAGCCGTTCGGGTGAATGAACAATGGGCCATTGATGAGGCGTTGGCGCGCGGCGTACGCGCCGCGATGGATCGCCCGAATGATGGAACCATCGATTGGCCGAAGTTCTCCGACGAACTGTGGACGGCTCTTCGGCTATTCGTCGAGGACATCCTGGGCGGCGGGGTGAACGCGCCGCTCGTGGACTTCCACGGCGCGCTGTTGCAAGGCATCAATGGCGACTCGATCCGCGTGAACACCCGCGCATTCGGTGAGGTAATCGGCACGCCCGACTTCATCATCTCGGGGAAGACACGGGCCAACGGTCGGGATTTGGTGTTGGATTTGAAGTCCGGTGCGCGGGCCAAATCCGAGCGGGATTTACGCTCCGCGGAGATGGCGTTCTACGCGTACCTCTACGCCCAGAAGTGGGGCGGCGACTTGCCAGACGTGGGATACCTCACCTTCATTCGAACCAAGGTTCCACGGTTCCAAATCATCACCGGAACCGCAACGGCGGATCACCTTCGAATCGCGGAAGCGTACATCGCAACCACGAAGTCCGTGGTGGCACGGGATACGGCGGACGAGGTGGGATTCACCACGTCGTTCTGTGGCTCGTGCGAATGGGCGAAGCCGAATCCAACGGTGGGGTTCGATGGATGCTCCATTGGCCTATTGATGGGGAACGAGGAGGTGGACGGATGACGTACACGGCGACAGGACCCTCGATCACCGCGGGGGTGCGGAAACTCACGGACGACGTACGGGCCGCGCTCACGGACGACCTTCGCCGGTCGCCGTGGAAAGGCAACGCCAACCCGTACGCGGGCCAATGCTACGTCGCCGCCGAAGCGGTGTTCCACATCCTCGGCGGGCGTAAATCGGGGATCACCCCGATTCATATGAAGCACGAATCGCAACCGCATTGGGCGTTGCGGTTCGCGGATGGTTCCATTCTGGATCCGACGGCGGACCAGTTTGGAACGGTTCCCAACTACGCGGCGGCGCGTGGTGCAACGTTCTTGACGGTCGCACCGTCAAAGCGCGCGATCACGTTGATCGAGCGAATCAAATCGGGATGGGTCCGACCGGAACTTCGGGCGGCCAGAACAGGAGGCACAAATGGCGGGATTTGATCTATCCAACTACGTCGAGGTCGCGGATCGGCTTCGGGAGTTCTATGAAAAGCACCCAGGCGGGCGCGTGATCACGTCAATCGTGGAACTCACGGAAAAGCGGGTGGTGGTGAAGGCGGAGGTGTACCGCGAGACGGCCCACGATGTTCCGTCCGGTGCGGGGCATTCGGCGTTGGCCATCCCAGGAGTTACGCCGTACACCAAAGGAGCCGAACTGGAAAACGCGGAGACATCGGCCATTGGCCGCGCGCTCGTGGCCGCGGGCTTGGCTTCCAAGAAGATCGCATCGGCGGATGAGGTCCGCGCCAAGCGGGTCGATCAACCGGTAGCGGTGTCCGTGGTAGGGGATGCCCCCGAAGTCGCGGCTCCGTCGCCCGTAGCGGCTACCACCTCGATCTCCGACGATGAGGCGATCCTATTCGCGGCGAAAGCGATGGGGTTCGCGGAGGCGGACAAAGAACGCGGCGCGGGTGTCTGTCCAAAACACGCCCGACCGTGGAAGTTCAAGACCGGCGAGACGAACGGGAAGGCGTGGGCGTTCTGGTCTTGCGGTGCGCGTGATCCAGAAGCCCGAAAGGGGTGGTGCGATGAGAAGCCATCGCCATCGTGGATCGCCGCCCAGGAGACGAACCGATGACGGCGGAATCCCGCATCGAGGAGATCGTCCAGGCCTATGAAGAACTCACCGGTCGCCCGTCGGGGGCGCGGGTCCGATTTGTGGGTGGTAGTTGGAGCGGGGAGGTATATCCCGCTCGCGATCGCAACCATCCACACGCGATCCGCGCATCGGCGGACAGTCTGGACACCGTGATCGCGGCGATGGGGGTCGCGGTCCTGGCAATGGCCAAGGCGGAGGGCGTTCGATGAGCGAACTACGCCACGCGTCGTTCTTTTCCGGTGTGGGTGGACTGGACCTTGGATTTGAAAACGCGGGCATTCGCACCGTGAGCCTATGTGAGGTCGAACCGTACGCCTCGGCCGTCCTCGCCGAACGATTCCCAGGCGTTCCCAACTTCGGGGATATCACGAAGATCAACGTGGAGGAGATTCCAAATGCGGAAGTCTATTCGGGCGGGTTCCCGTGCCAGGACCTCTCGACCGCCGGAGCGCGACGTGGATTCGCGGACGGAACACGATCTAGTCTTGCGTTCCGATTCCTCGACCTTGTGGAACGACGACGACCTCGGTGGTTCGTGTTGGAAAACGTCCCAGGGCTTTTCTCTTCCAATCGCGGTCGCGACTTCGGACGGCTCATCCGTGAAGTGGACGGCTTGGGGTATGGCCTCGCGTGGCGGACTCTGGATGCCAGGTGGTTCGGGGTCGCACAAAGGCGGCGGCGAGTCTTCATTGTCGCCGCGCGTGATGACGCTTTCGGCGGCCTTGGCGGAGAACGCGCCGCGGAGGTTCTCGTTGAGTGCCAAGGCGTGTGCGGGCATCTTGCGACGGGCCGATCGACGGGGGAAGAAACTCCCGCCGGCGCTCGCGGAAGCGTTGGAACGTTCGGCGCGGATGTCGCCAACGCCATCATCGCCAGACACGGAAAAGGCATCAACTCAACCGTTGAGCCGGGCCACATCGTCGCCAACACCCTCACCGCATCACTCGGACACCGCGGGCATTCATCCCCGCGGGGCGACGGAAGCGACAACCTCATCGTCGATTCGTCGGCTCACCCCGACGGAATGCGAGCGGTTGATGGGGTGGCCGGACGGTTGGACGATCGTGAGCGGTTGGACACGCGGCGGGTCGGGAACTTTGAACTCTACGACTTCCCGCAAGAAGCGATCGCGCCAACGATAAACGCACGGCGCGCCAAAGATGATTTTCTCTATGGGGGCGGGCCGTTTTCGTTCCCGTCGCGGTTCGGATCAAACGCCCAGGTGTCGGTGGACATCGCGCAATCGTTCGCGCATTCCGCGGGCGCGCCTGGGGTGATGGGTGAACGGATTGAAGCGACCGGTGAAGACGACCCGATCAACCCGACTGGATTGGATTCGAACCGCTATCGATGCATCGGGAACGGGGTGGTTGCACCGGTGGCGGAGTTCATCGGACGGCGGATTGTCGCCGTCGATGCGAAGTATTGGAAGGAGGCGAACGGATGAAAGGACGACCGTGGGCAAAGTTTGACGTGGGAACCCCACGCGATCCCAAGGTGGCGACGCTCACGTCGGACGCGGCGCGATGGGCGTTTGTGGTGGTGATCCTAGCGGCCAAGGAACAGGACCGCCCAGGAGGGTTCGAATCGCTTGATCACCTCCACGCGTGCGTATCGTTCTCGGTCGCGGGGAACGTCCCCGAACTCATTGAAAAAGGACTCCTCGTCGTTGATCCAGACGGCGGAATTCACGTGGCCAAATGGACCAAATATCAAATCGATCCGACGAAAGCCGAACGATCGGCCCGGTATCGGGAAAAGGTGAAGGCGATCCACGCTCCACGAACTGGAACGACGGAGACGATCGCGGACATCGTGAGGAGGACGGTTCGATGATTGAAGCATACGGCTACCGGGTGGCCATCACCCCCGACGTTCGGGAACTGGCCCGCTCGTTCTACCCGCTCGGACGGGATCATTCACGGACGGATTTGGGCATCGAGGCCCCAATCGTGGGGGCATTCGGGGAAGCGGTGTTCCGCACCGCCGCCAGGGAGATCGGACTGGCCGAGGAATACGTCGGGGATCGGGTGATCACCCACGACTTCGAGACGCCGGTTGGCACGATCGAGGTGAAGACGAAAGCCACGAACTACCGCCCAGGGCCGAACTTCTTCGCCGGTATCTCCGCGGCCGCGTTGGAGTTCCAGAAGGCGGACCACCTCGCGTTCGTGTCGCTCTGGCCAAAGGCGGGGGCGGACGATGCGTGGTCCTACCAGGAAGGCTATGTCGTCGGGTATATCCCGCGTCTGGACTTTGTCGAACGGGCCAACTTTGAACCGGTCGGAACGATTATGGGCGGCGGCCGTCCGTCCACGCGCGAGATGTGGACGGTGCGATTCCACGAACTCCTCCCGTTCACATCGATCGCGGCCGCGGGGAGGTTCCGATGAACGTGTAGCGTCGCGGAGACGTTTTATCCCGTCTCTAAATCGTCTCGCATCACGGACGAGATGAGAGATATAGATTAGACATAGAGATTCTTATTATTAGAACAGGAGGCAACAATGACGGACGAGGTGAAGGACTATCCGGTGATCCCGCTGTTGCGGGATTCCCAGGGGCGACCGTTCTTCGAATATTTGCTCTGGCCGTACTACGCGGAGGCGTTCGCGACCCTAGTGGAACGCCAACGGGCCTATGGCCCCAACAACATCGCCGAAGCGGGTGTGGCGGGTGTCCTGGAACAAGCACGGAACAAGATCGAACGGGCATCGGCCCAACTCACCGGTCGCGTGGAGGCGGGGAAGATCATCCTCGATCCGATGGACGGCCAGACGATGGCCACGTTCCACGATTCGTTGATCGACCTCGCGAACTACGCGATCATCACGCTTGCGCTTGCCGAAGGGAACTGGATTCGGGAGATGGTGCTTCACCCCGACCGCCCCACGCGGCCGTGGGGATTGGACGTGGAATGGATGTGGGAGAACCCCGAATGACGGTGGCACGTTGTCGGGTATGTCGAACCCCGTTGGGGGTGGTGTACGAGGCGGGTATTGACGCGGTACACTCGGACGCGAACGCTTGTTCCCGCGCGGCGGGCCTATGGAAGGAGGACACGATGAACACAATCGCAACCGGCGAAGTCCTAGACGCGATCCGGGCATTTGTGAAGCGGACGGGGTACGCGCCCACGGTGCGGGATCTCGCGACGGAACTGGGATGTGGCCATTCAACGATCCAAAAGGCGATCGTCGAACTGGCCAATGGCGGCAAGATCAAGCGCACCCCAGGGGTGGCGCGCGGGATCATCGTGAATGGAGGCGTGCGATGACGTATGAAGGGCTCTGGGTTCCATTGGGGGAGTTCGTCTACCAGGCGGCGGGCGACACCGAAGGCGTGCGGCTCCGCGTCGAGCGGGGATGCTACGCCAACGGGAACACGGCGGTCCGCGCCGTGATCTCGGACACCGGCGAACCCTACGCCACGCTGTCGTCCAACACGGACGAGCAACTGGCCGCGGGGGAGTTCTTCCTCAAATACTGGTCGGAGAACAAGGAGATCGCGGACATCTTCGCGCGGCTCCACTTTGTCGAACTGGTCTATGTCGAGGAACCATCCGACGGGTATCACGCCCCCGCGCTGTATCGGATCGTCGGGTAGGCTAGGCCAATGGCGGGTGTGAAGAAAACGGGCGGCGGCCCACGGAAGGCTCCATCGTGGACGGTCCGACCGTGTGCATCGTGTGGCCAGGACATCCAGAAGAACACGGACGCGTCGCGGCTCCGAACGATTTGGTGGGTGGATGCCCATCGCCGGTCGGGGTACACGTGGGTTCATCGCGCCCACCTATTCGCGGGGGTGAAGTGATGCCGATCTTCGAGTTTGAATGCATCAAATGCGACACGATGGAGACGATCGTTCGATCGTTCAACTCCGACACGGTTCCCGTCTGTTGGAAGTGCGGTGGGAAGATGGTGATCCGTTGGAGCGCGCCCGCCGTACTGTTCAAGGGTGGCGGATGGGCCAAAAAGGATCGCACCGGAAAAGGTGGCCAATGATGGGCAAGATGAAAGACATCGCGATCGACGACGCGAACGCGGCCAAATCCCGGCGTGGCCGTCGCGCTCGCGCCCGCGGGAACTCGTTCGAACTGGAAGTCGCTCGCCGTCTGGGTGGCGGCGCGCGCCGCACGGGGTGGATGGGAACCAAGGTGGACGTGGAAGCCCCTGGGTGGCTCGTGGCCCA